>Ga0209737_10003703_pt1 | contig 10674 bp, 12 predicted proteins | sample TergutCu122P3_FD_187284 | JGI IMG/M metagenome (GOLD analysis project Ga0209737, IMG submission 187284) | Cubitermes ugandensis P3 segment gut microbial communities from Kakamega Forest, Kenya - Cu122 P3 (SPAdes) (version 2) | ecosystem: Host-associated > Arthropoda: Insects > Digestive system...
TGAGGGGCCCCCATAAGATGTGTAACTGACCATGCCTCCTCCATTTCCAGTTACATTCAGCTGCATGGATCAGTGAGAGGAAGCCAGAAAACACTGATCTTCCTTTTCCTGTTGACCAAAATATTTTGCTGATTGACAGATTTTCAAAAGTTTATGGGCCACGCTGAAGACATGATCTGGAGTTAGTCCACTGCATGTCCTTACAAACTGTGTGTTGTGGATGCAGTTGCATATTATTTTTACATACTGTTCTTTGAAGTGGTAATTTTCTGACAGATATTCTTGCCTGAGTTCTTTGTAATATGTATTTTGCCATCTGTACTGCATGTCATGCTGTTTTGCTGAACCATGTACGTACTGCTGCCTACAGGTCACTCAAGGTACTAAGTTAGTGCTATACCTGCAGGTCACTGGAAGTATGAGAAGGACTGGAATGCTGAGCATCACAGGCTCCCAGTACTTCAGAGTCGCAGATCAAACAGCTACTTACTGCAGCAAGTGAATGTGCAAGATTTGCTGTATTTGGGATTGGGCATTACAGAGTCAGTGGAATCACTGATTTTGGATCACCCAGATATATGTAAAGACCTACTTAAGCGATTCGTAGCTGAATGCAGAGTAATATCAGGGTGAGTAAAGTTTCTAAATTTATTTGCCATAGTTGTGATGTAATGACAGACTCTTCATGTTCATATTTAACAATATGAAATTGAGATTCTGTGATGTGTCTGTTGCTCTCTTTGTGTATTTTCCTTTCTTGAGGAAGAGCTAGACATACAAGGTTACAGTTCTGTGTGTGTGTAGCAGCTGCCTCCTTCCGCACAGCTACATTTTGACCTTTCTAACCAGTTGACTGCTTTTAACTAAACTGGATGTGAATTTTGTGCCACTGGAAGCCAGCAGCACTGTCTACTTTCAAATTTCCTGGTCAGCAATGTTGTATGAAATTGTGATGAAATCATTTGTAGCACTATGTGCAAGAATTTTGATTTGGCTTTTAGTTTGACAATAGTAACTAATTCACCATTGGAAAATTCTTCATGGAGGTATATGGGGTTCTTATTTGGTCTGGTAACTATGGTTTGTCACTTCCTGCCATTATGACACTATGCATGCAGGTTGTGTTGACACTAGAGACCTCTTTAAATGCAATAATTATTCTACTAAATGCAGTAATTATTCTACTCGTATAAAGCTACACAACTTTTCAGTTAAGAGAGCCAGTCCCCAGTTGAGATTTAAGCTGTGTGTATTCTGAGTGTGGCAAAGGAATCTTTGCTACTTGGTAACATGTAGTTCAACCAGCAGAGCAATATTTAATGGGAGATTCCTGTTAGGGAATAGGGTGTCAGCTGAGGTTGTATTCCCCTTGTCTGCTCAGGACCTCATGATGCTCTGTAGTTAATCACAGTGTCCAGTTACCGAAATGTTCTGTTGCTATTCGTAATAGTCACTTGGTGTGATGGGGCTGCACATCTCTCTTACTGTGTAATTGCTTTGGCAAACTGCATCATTAAATGTTCCTGATTCAGGCCTTGTGATGAAGGATAAAGAATTCTAAAATAGTTGGCAAGGCAATTAGCTATTGCAGTGAAATATTAGGCTAGGCTGTCGTGCAAAGTGCCAAGCATGTGGTGAGGGAAGGAAGAGGTGAAGTGGTACCCATACTCATCATGGGTGGGCATGGGGCAGTGTTAGATGGATCTGGAAGATACCAGTTTCACTGAGGTTCGGACAGCAACCATTCAGTCAATAGTAAGTCATTATACTGCCTCTGCTGTCCAGGTCACCATAATGATGTATTATATCATTGAAATGTAGGAATTCACTGCATTTGAATTAAATGTTGGAATCTTGGAGGGTTGTACATGCGTGAGCAGGTATGTATGCTTATTTGACCATATTTGTTTGCTTCTGAATGGTTTTGTGACTGGAGCAAAGTGCAATAGAGCAGTTGAAGGAGGAGAAATAATTGTTTTATTTAACTAAGCTGTCAGTTGCTGAGTTTGTGTAGTGTTGGGAAAACCAAAATGCCGGAGAAAACCTGTCCCAGTGCCACTTTGTCCACCAGAAATCCCTTTTGGCTGGCCTGTTATAAAACCCAGGTTTCTAATCTGTGAACTTTGTGAGCCTTGGAATTTCTCACATGCCCTATATTGACTGTAACTGTATGGACCATGGATAGAAGTCCCCCCCCACCACTCATCCTCCTGAGGTGTGTTGTGGTTCCATTTGTTTCTTTAGTCCCCTTAAATTGTCTAGCAATTCTGTCCTTGTGAATGCCAGAGGTGATATCCTTTCCTAGTGACCAGCACTTTGGCCTACCTGGTCTGTTCCATAGAGGGTGGATGGGGAATAGAAGGAATGGGTAAAATTTGATTGTCATCAGGCATGGCATAGCACTTCTGAATTTGGCTGCAACATAATACAGTATGGCCATTATTATTGCCAGCTTTTGTTTCATTTTGTATTGACTGTTACATGATATTTATGGGCTCTTACTTTTGCTTTCCAGTTTACTGCGCTTTGTCCTTTGGCGTGTTGGGTCAGGTGTGAAAGAGCTCAATCTTGGATCATCCTATATTTTAAATGACCTGCTTCTGAACTTATTTATGCTCCAGTGCCCCAATGTTGTTCATCTAGATGTTAGTTACACAGAACTGTCCTTCAGTGCATTTCATGGGTAAGTTTTGACACATGCTAGTGTCTAGGGAACTGGTGTCAGTAACATGAGCTCGTATGAATTATGGAGAGAGAGAGAGACTTGTAGCATGCTGATGTTACTCAGCCTTGCTCATCCTGTTATTACCCCATCAGTATTGTGTACTGAAGTTAAAACACATGGTTCTGATATAAAGAGCAGGTGTGTATCTAGGGGCCGAAGCAGCTCAGTCAGTATAGGGATTACCTACAGGCTGGACAGTCTGGTTCAAATCTTAGAAAGGGCAAGAGTGTCTCTCAGGTCCAAAACTGTCCAGACTGGCTCAGGGGACCATCCAGCTCCCTCTTCAACATGTAATGGGGTTCTTTCTCAGGGTTAATGTGGCTAGGGCATAATATTCCCCACTCAGTACTGTCTAGTGCCGAACGAAGAATCAGTGGAGCTCTACCTCTACTCCCCTTATGTGCCTTCATGGCCTGGACAGGGATGACTTAGCTTTTCCTTGACCTTTCAAAAGTTTGTACCTTGTGAATATTAGCTGAGACTGTCTTTAGTTTAGTACAGGTATATAATTATAAGTTAGGTGGAAGTTGGAATTTCCATTGTAGACTACATCAGGAGACTACAGCTGCTTCTGTTGGACTCAGTTGAATGGGTTTTTTCTCTGTGTTTGTGCCTGAGGTCGAGATCCATTTTCTGACAGACTGGCTTAGAATACTAGGTAGTGGACAATGTCAAAATCTACAATTCCAGGAGACTTTTTTTTTTTGTAGCAGGCAGTATTTGCATCTAAAGGTGAAGATCACTTTGTGTTGTTTGTATGCAGGCATAGAGGAGAGGCAGAGGTGTAGCTCTAACTCATTAGCAACCTTGGTGCTAGAACAGGTGTATGGTCAGCACCATGCTCTTGTTGATTTACTCCCAGGAGGGACCCAGAACCATACAGGAGATTGGGTGAGCCTTGGGGCTGATCTGGACAGTCATGGAAAGTCTCGCACACACCAGTATTCGATTCCCAGACCGTGCAGCCCATAGCAAGTCACTGTACCGTCTAAGCTATCCCAACTGCCCTTGTGCATTTACCACAGGAAAGTGTTGAGACCTGATTTAATTAGATGCCAAATAGTTTCGAGTCTTATTTTTCATTTCCATTCAGTTCTGAAACTTTCTTTTTAGACACATTATGTTAAAAAATCTAATAAATAACAAGTAATATATTTATTTTTCAATAACCAACCAGACGCATTGCGTTCCATCCTGAATCTGCTTGGAAGGGGTCATCAGAAACCTGCATGAAACTTACCAGTGCTGAATGAACAGTAGAAAACTCCTGATGATGGGCAGAGAAGATGCTTGAAACATGTAGAGTTCTGTAACAGAATAAAATTGGGATAATTATTGTGTCTGGTTGGTTATTTAAAAAGAAATCTATTACGATGCACGGTAACATGAATGTAAACAAGTAATTGACTTAGGCAGTGTTGCTATTATTTGCACATGAATCCATCAGTTAATGTGACATGTGAACACATTCTCTACATTAGTACTTCTAAGTCCTAGAGAGACAGAGATTTTGTTTATAAGGGAGAAATCACCACATTCTTGATCATCTGTGAGCAGTTGAGCAATTATGACATTTTTTGACAGCACTGGGAATTTCGACTGAAGATACATGGGAACATTCAGGCATAAGTTGGTAATACCTGCTGCAGAGGCTCTGCCTTCCTGAGTGAATATAGTTCATGGTATCCTAATTCCTTCCAGTGGTTTATCATGTGATGTATCCTGTTGTATGTTTACTGTAGGGAGAGAATGTGTATTGTCAACATAACTACCTTCAGTGACTAAGTGATTGACCATTTGTTGTAGTGTGAAGGCAAATGGAAGCTGTAGACTCCTGACTACAGTCTGCTTCTCAGGGTGCGAGAATTTGGAAGACTCTGCAATTATATCACTGATAAAGTGCTGGGAAAATGAAAAGGAGGAATTTAGTGATGATTTGATAGACAGGGACATGCATAGAAACTTGTCTTCAGTCTTAATCACATCAACATCGATGACAGAAATGCCACTGATTGGCGTAACTGATCAAAGGAGTCAGCCAAGTGCTGGAAGAGAAGATGAAGGGTTTTGGTCAATTCCATACATTGAGTGCCGCAGGAGAGCTAGGGTATCAGGGCTGCGTTCTCTGATTCTTTCGGGTTGCCACAAGCTTACCGATAAGAGTCTCGAAGAATTAATGAAGTCAGGTACATTTATACGGAAACTCGGGCTGTTGGACATGAGTGGTTGTTTCCGCTTCACCGCACGCACATTAAACTGTCTAGTGAAGAGGTGTCCTGTCCTGACCCCAGAATGTCTCTTTTACTGTGACAACATCAGAGGTGGGCCTTACTGCAATGAAGCAAATGGTTGCAACAATCTTCAGAGCGTGAAGAGAGCGTGCTGCGTACCTCCCGAGTGAAAGTGGTAGTACCAGACATCCAGGTTTTGACGTCTTGAGAAACAAAGAGTTTTACATTGTAGCTCCCATTCTCAACAGTTCTGTCACAATTTTAACATAGCCCTGAAAATGAGTCTAATTAATTGGTCCAAGGTATGTTGTGAAGATGAAATGAGTTGTAATTTAATTTTATATGAAAATTTAATCCATTCCTTTCATGTATACGTAGTATTAAAACAAGAAATATTGTCTTCAGAAGAGTAAATTTAGTACTCTGATTTAAAAAAAAAAAAAGTATACCCTCCATTTATTACTAGTTGTTCAATGTAACCTATGGATACATACTATATGTAATTCCAACTAATTGCACTTTTTTTGACAAACAAAATATATGTCATACTGTTTTATAGTTTATGGTCTGCCACATGTTTTGGCTTAAGCCATCTTGAGGCAGACAAAATCACAAAGGGAATGAGGACATAGATATTAACATACACATTACTGTCAAATATGTAGTAATTTTAGCAGTACTTCCTTTGTGTTTTAGATTATTTTCCTATTGGGTATTTAAAACTTTATATTCTATGCGTTAGACATTTATTTATTACATATATTCTAACTAACTGCACTTCTGAGACAAATGTGTGTTGGACTGTTTAATACTCGTTTACATTCTGCTACAATTTTGGCTTAAATACGAGGCGGTATCCAAAATTTTCCAGACTGGTGCCGCCATCTATACAGCAGCTGTTGTAGCACGAAGCACCAGTAGATGGTAGGACTACCATGCCTAGTGAGTGTGCCAAGTTGCACATAGCTGGGTGGACGTGGGCAGTTTTCACATGTGTTTATTTGGAGTCGTGTACGTGACCTGTGGCGATTTTCACGAAGGATTAGAGAAAAGAACAGCGAGTGTGCATCAGATTTTGTGCCAGTTTTTGGAAAAGTGCTACGGAGACCCTCACAATGATTCAAAAAGCCTTCGGGGACCAAAGCTTGAGTTGTGCGCATGTGTTTCAATGGCATGCCCGGTTCAAGACCAGTCGCACATCATTTGATGATGATGAACACCCAAGGAGACCCACAAGCTGCACAACTCCTGAAACTATTGCACGAATTCAAGAGCTCGTCCATCAGGATCAATGTCGGACCATTCACGACATTGCTGAGGAGGTGGGAATTGGTTATGGGACATGCCAATGGGTTCTGATGGAAGAATTGGGCATGCACTGTGTCGTAGCCAAATTTGTGCCCAGGATCCTGACAGCTGACCAGAAGCAGCAGCACGTCAGTGTCTGCACTGAACTGAAAAACAAAAGGGCTGTCATCCTCCACCCACCATACTCCCCTGATTTGACACCCTTTGACTTCTTCCTATTTCCAAAAATGAAATTGAGGCTGAAAGGACGCTGGTTTGATACCATTGAGATACAGGCCGAATCGCAGAGAGTGCTTGACACACTGATAGAAAAGGAATTTCAGGAAGTGTTCCAAAAATGGAGATGGTGGGACCGGTGTCTACATGTGGGAGGGAACTACTTAGAGGGTGACGGCAGCCAATAGGCCTTATGGTGAGTTTTATGATTTTGTATATCACCTTGTAAGCCATCCTGTTTTCCTTTGTGATTGAGTGTCCCTGAAGATTGCTTATTTAAGCCAAAACTTGCAGGGCAATGTAAACTATGAAGTAACACAACATGCATTTTGTTGGTTTGTTTTAAAAGTGCTGTCAGTTTCAGTGAATTCCATTTTGATGTAAATGTATGTATATATACTTACCTATATCTGTACATAGTTGTGTAAATTTCGTTTACATATCACTGGGAATTGGTATGTTTGCTGTAAGTTTGTGGGTAACTTACATGTTCAGTTCTGCAGGGAGACTTTTATAGTCACTAAGTCAATTCAGTTTGATTTGATCTTAAGCCCACGTTTGAAAGGCCACATTTTATTATATTTGTTTGCATGACATGAAGATGTAACCATCAGTTCCTTGTAACTGTATTGAGATATGTATGTATAGGTTTTCTAATTCATGCCTGTGATTTAGTTGGCTGTGCCATGGAAGTTTGAAGCATTCTTTCGGATTGTTTTAGGCATTGTTTGTCAGGCCAGATATGTCCGTGAAAATTTGAATTGAATGTTGTAGTAATGTTCCTTAGAACGTTAATATGGTCTCATGTTCTGCGAGGAAATGCCGCAGATCGTGATAGTCAGTATTAGAATGATATTTTGATGGAACTAATGTTGTGTCAGTGGTAGATACACTCTTAAATAAAAAGAAACTGTAAAAACATCAAGTAACATTATGCTGAAGCCATTGAGCAAATGGAAGGTTGTTATGAACATTTGGGCCAACCTAAACTCTGTAATTCTCCTGGATTATCGTGTTGGAAATCTTAACTTCAAAATATTTTACAGTTTTTGTAGCAAAGTTTTCATTTTCCATTGTCTGGTAGAAGAAGATAGTGGGACGAAGCCTGAACTCACACAAAGATGCTGCAGTAACCATGATTTTCATATTTGTAACTAACAAGTGAAATTTTTGTCATTTGCTGTCAGAATATTTGCCCTGCCATATCTCCAAAAGATCTGTAAACCTCCAACTTTACACAGTTTACTACATGACTTGTGACAGATCCCATCATGATTGTACCCACAAGCTGCCAGTTGAGTCTGCTGTCTGGCAGATAGGGCTGTTAAGCTGATTTGTCATGTCTCTCTCTCTCGCTCTTTCTCTTTACCAGTATTCCTGTCAGTAATTCACTTTAGTTATTGCAGTATTGATTTTAGATGATTCATGGCCATGCACCAATGATTCATTTTGAGAAATACAACCAATAAGTGCATATGCAGTTATGTATATTTTTTGTATTATAAACAGTGTAGCCTGCTACATGTTTCGGCCTTCTATTGTCACCATCGTCAGGGAGGTGTTCTTTGAAGGATATGTTACACAGAACATCAAAATAATTTAATTTACACATATAAAATGTTAAGTTTTAAATAAGTGTTTTAAAATCTATGTTAAAATATAAAATACTGATAAAATTATTTGTGCTGATTTGCATGTTGATATGCTGTATATATTGTGACACCATCAAAGCAGAGGTGGTGTCACCATATATACAGAAAACATTTTGGGTCGGATTTAAGCAGGTAATAGTAATGTAAGTTCTGTTTATTATATTTCTTAGAAATATGTTACTGTTGCTGATGTCAGTAACCTGCTGTTCCATCTAGAAAGTGTCGTAATACTTTGCACTTGTGATGACTGAGAACAGGAGCGATGGGGAATACTGGGTACAGTGGATGTGGTGGGGTGGAGAGAGGTTGAAAAGTGTGAGAATGAAGGCAGAAGTAGATGGATAAACATGTGACAGGGCGTGAGGTTAACAGGATAACAAAAATAGTTGGAAAGCTTTGAAGGAAATTAACAAGTGATTCATGTAGTGTTTCTATTAGAGACCAGGATGGGAAGGACAAGTACTGACAGTAGATCTCGGGATGGGGAAGGAGTTTCCTGTACAGCCCAGACCTGTTTTTGTTAGTCACTTTTTTAGTGTCCAAAAAATTTATTCTTCTCTGGTGTATTGATTTTATTATATTAAGCCAGTAATGTGTAGTGCTGTGCTGCAACTGACAAGTCCCCTTCAAATCTGACTTTGGTTACCCCTAGATGTGGTTGGCATATGGTCAATATTAGTATCCCTATGCCACTGACAGTTGATTGGCCACATTTACCAAAAGGGAAGTCATATCCTGAAGGAGTGAGGGTTTTGACCTTGTTGGTAGCAGACTCCTTTGATATTGACGTCAGTGAACTGGTCTTAGTATCGCACAGCCACCAGCGGGTGGTTCTGTCTTGTTACTTGAACAATTAAGAGAGTTTCCCAGACCTAATCTCATGTAGCATAATGATATGTGGTTTTCTTACAGAGTTTTTGGAAGTGGTTAGGTTATTGGGTGGATCCCTCATTATTGTCACACATACCTTTACCTTTAGGATGGGAGAGGTTACCCAGATGGTGGCACAAGTTAATTACAAAAACTTGCACATTTGCAATCTACATTACCAGTAGGAACAATTAAATTACTCAATTGACTGCCCAGTGAATGTCAACTGCCTATAAGTTTAGTACCACTTGTCTCTGAATACGTATGTCCAATTGAGAGCTTCAGTTTTGTAACTATACTTTTTCGGCATTTTATTTGAAGAGAAAATGCTTGGGAACCATTGTTCTCAGCTTTTGAGACTGGTCAAAGCAGTACATTGTGTATTTCCCTTCATGTGTGAAGGAGCTGAACTATCATTTCTGGTGAGAGGAACAGGAACAAGCAATCTTTTGTTTGATTGATGTGTTTTACATTTTTGAATGGCTTCGATATGTCTTTCTTATGTTAATAATTGTTAACATCTTGCTGTTGTTGCACTGAATAGTGTATGGTGCATATTTAAAGCAGTAATAAATACGGCTGTGACATTTGAGTGTGAATGAGAATATAAGAGCCTTGCTTTTATTGTGTGTAGTGAATGTGACTGGATTTTGTTTGTTGTTAAGAAATTATGATTTCTCTGTAGGTAATGAAAAGACTACGCTTTTGGTTATAGGAGGCTTGTTTTTTAAAATTTATATTCTGTTGACCAAGTATGATACTGTTGTTGAGGTTTGAGTCTTGCAACTTACACATACATGTTCAGAGTGATTTGATGTGTGCTGAGTGTCTTGTACATTTGTGGAGAGCAGAACTTCCAAGACAGGGTAAATTGCTTGTAAAAGTTGTTTCTGATAAGTGTAATTTTTGTATATGCATTATAAAAATTATTGTGATTTTTGAAAGTTGAAATTAAAGGCAGGTGTAATTGAATGTCAAATATGTTCCATGAATCAGGTGTTTAAAAGGGTGTACTTTTATGTTGATTTATTCTGCTGAGCCATGGGAGTTTCAGTTGTGATAATACTCTGAGAAAGTTGTTTAAATAAATCAGACCTTGAGCAACTTGGTACTCATTTGTTCCCACTCGATGTTTCAAAGCTAGCTGCACTAGTGTGTGTTCCATTATTCCTTTAGTTGCTAGGTTAGTGTCCAGCAATGGAGCTGAAGGATCAACATTTGGGCAGGCAGTTTCTAACGTGTCAATATACGTATGATGTGCCTTAGGCCCTTTTGTGTTGTGACATGTGTGGAAGTTGCCAGTTTTTTTCACTTGTAAATTGCAGTTACTAGGTTGGGCAAATATGAATTATAATTTGTAAATAGAACAAAAACATTGATTTATTCTCCGAAACTGAAATTGTCAATTTTCAACATAATCTCCCTGGTTTGCAATACACCTGTGCCAGCGGTCCGGTAGCTTGCAGATGCCGCTCAGGAAGAAGTCTTTTGGTTGCCAGTGTAGCCACTCCTGAACAGCCTGTATCACTTCCTCATTATTGCGAAATCTTTTCCGCCCAGATGCTCCTTTAGGGGGCCGAAGAGGTGATAGTCTGAGGGAGCAAGGTACGGACTATATGGAGGATGTGGTAGAACGTTCCATTTCAGTTTCTGGATGGTGTCCATAGTGCGA
>Ga0209737_10003704_pt1 | contig 10673 bp, 2 predicted proteins | sample TergutCu122P3_FD_187284 | JGI IMG/M metagenome (GOLD analysis project Ga0209737, IMG submission 187284) | Cubitermes ugandensis P3 segment gut microbial communities from Kakamega Forest, Kenya - Cu122 P3 (SPAdes) (version 2) | ecosystem: Host-associated > Arthropoda: Insects > Digestive system >...
CACCAGCAAATTTGAATAACAAAAATGAGGCTCATAATGTAATAAAGACAATAATAATATCTGAATTTGTACCATCACTCACTGCAAAGGACTGCTGTTTTATCTGCTTCACATCACTAAAAATACGTCAACACTAGCGACTACTACATGGTGGGCACTGTTTTGCTAAGACCGTCCATGAGTAGCTGCAATGCCAGCCCACAAACACAAACACACCAAGCCCCTATTTTATGCGTTTGTGTTCCTGAAAATGTGTGGATAAATAAAAAATAATATTCCCATAAGGAATAAGATAGGAAGGGGTTAATATAATACAGTGCGGCCAGCCAAAGGGTGTTAAACCGAAAATATGAGGACTTGAATTAAGAAGTGGTGTATAAAACAAGGGCTGTGTATAACTTGGTTTTGTGCTGCAACATATGACACCACTTCATATTTTCTTGGAACATTATTTGTTGCTAATATCCCAGATTGTATATTCTCTCCTCTCAGAGTTCAAGTTTGGGCAAAGTAGTAAAAGTTATTGAGTACCTACTCTAGGGTTTCATGGTAGTGGTATACATGCATAGTTTATAAATTAAAATCACTGGTCACCACCAAAGGTAGTTTAATGTGCTGGTTCAATATGTTGTGACATGCCCACAAACAGTAATGTTATGTCACAATAAGCATAATATCTTGCAAGATCTAAGATTCCCACGGCAATGTTGCTGAAAAAACAGTCTTTTGGATTGTGACACTATGTCACTTAGGAAGTAATTCTTGATGTTTCAAAGGAAGTATGATCCTTCAGAGCATCAGGAACCACTCACCCAATCACAAAGTGTTACAAGGTAGGGAGGTGAATCTTCAACAGATCATTAACATTGTTCAGTCTAGACTTTGGAATTCATCTGTCGAGATTCAGTGTGGTAATATTAACTGCTTGGATGATTTGAGTAAGTTTATTTAGGTAATCTGCAAAAAATATATGAGCATTTATAAATTAAGATGTTAATGTGGATTTTGTTACCCCTGTCTCTCTTTGGACTGAAAAGCAACTAAAAGCACTTCTATGCTTCTGAGGTTAAGAAAGGGGGGGTATTTTTCATTCAACCACTTCAATTTTCATGTAATGCAAGCAATGCCCAAAAGCCTAAAATGATTTTTGGACCTGTGCTGAAAATGAGACTTGTTTGAGGATCTTGCTAGAATAATTCTTCCTGCAACAAACTTGTCTCTTTATTTCTGCACTCCATTATGCAGAATAAGACAGCAGCCTCCCTCCATTTATAGCAAATTAAATATGTCATGAACATTTTCAGATATAACAGATAGTGAAAATTATGGCCATACCACTTCTGAGGAGAAACACAGATAACTCTTTCTCAGACAAACCTCTGTTACAACTCCCTCAGTAAATTTTTCTAACATCAAGGACATTCATGTTCTTGTGTTGTTAGGGTAATGTGCAAATGATGGGCAACAAGTCATAGAGTATTAGGTGACAAAATTATTAATTGGTTTGAACTATCATGACAAGACTTAACAGTGTACTTTGGTGAACAGAGTTATGGCTATGGGCCCTCAAGTGCCATGGGCAGGAATGCAAATGGCCAAGTGGGTTTGCCAAGATGGGATCCATCTGAGTAGCAGGATTTGTTGAATTACTGGTCATATTCAAACCAACCACCAGTTTGTTGAGCTTTAGCTCAAGACCTTTACTGTAAACTGCAAAAGAAGAAGGCGTGAACATTATAAATCATGAAAGAAAGATAGACTGACTACATGTTGAGCTTTCTAAAGCTCAGTTTGAAATGGTGACAAACAAAATGTGATTCTAAAGAACAGTTAATAGAGAGTACATCTGACCTGCAGCATGGTCTGCTTATATAGTCTATGAAGTGACAAAGGCTCCCTATCCTACCTCTGTGTTGTCATTACCTTCAGCACCCCTCACATCGACATGAGTCAGTGAAGTACATGGTTTGTGTTAAATCATGTAACTTAAACGTTTTGAAGATTTTAGCTAGGCTTAACTATGCATTCCCATAATTCCGAGGTGCAAGCTATTTGCCAGATCCCTTAGTTCACATTTCTTGACTTCCAGTTAGTCATATAATGTTTGTTCTATATGCATTCACAGGCATGGAAGTTGATGACGACTCGATCATTATAAACAGTCAAGAGATTTCTTGACTAAATTCTCTCTTTTTCCCCTTTAGATCTAAATGCCATCAGTTACCAAATTACATTTTTAACTGAAGCTGATTTTGTTATAAACATATGCTACATGTATACAGTTTCAAGAAAAGGTAATCCATCTACCAAATTAGATCATGTCATAACACAGACGTCCATAGTAAAGAACAATTTTTTTTTACCATGACCCAACAGCCCTAGCGGACCAAGGCCTCCTCATTGTCGAGGATTCATGATCACTTTGTAGGACACACCACACTCGGTAGGACTCCTCTGGACGAGTGATCAGCCTGACGCAGAGACAGTAAAGAACAAATACTGTGCCAAATTCCTCAAAACTAATTACCAAAAATAAAAAAAATAAAAAATGAACTAAACAATAAATTTGAATGACTGGTTCAAAATTTGAATATTCTACATACCTATATGTGATGGCATATGGATACTACATTACTAAATCCATGACAGTTATTTATCTGGCCAAAAAAATACTGAACTGAAGTGAGAAACTGAAGTGGAAAGAGTGATAAGGCAGAAGAATCTAACACCTTAAGATGCAGTAAACCAGCAAATATTGCAAAAAGCGACTGAGAACCAATAACCAGTGTAACACTGAAAAACTGTTACAGAAATTAAAAAATTCCCTGCATTTTTAAGGAAAAGGTTCATCATCATATTCATAAAAGCCTTCCATTGGGATCTGTTGTGAGTAATTTCAACCCAGTTGACACCTTCACATCCAGTTTTCCTAAGATATGTTTTATGCATGCAGGTCTTCCAAGTAGCATCATCCATTTGGATTTTACAATTACACTTTTCATGATGCGAGATTTGAGGTTCTCATGGCAGTGTTCATGAATATTCAAGTCTTCAGTGGTGTGCTATTTTAGCTAGTAAATAGTTACAACCTTCCTGAAAAACCAGCAACTATTTACCAGTGGTAAAAGCATAGTATCCCAGATGACTTGACTGTTCAAATTTCATATGCATTTCTCACTTGCTGCCTGCATACCATAAGTACTAACAGCTCCTCTTCATTACCCTAACTACATCAGACACAGAACATAAACGATGGTACTTACATATTTAAAAAGTTTTAAAGACAAAGATTAGTGTCTTCTGGGATGTGATGTGATGCAAACTCATCTACCGGCCTACATGGTTTCACATGTCAGATGACAGTAATCTTCACAGTTACTACTGTCAGAACCTCAGATCTCACATTTCGAACTCAAGTACTGCATTTGAACGTTGTGTCAGATTAAAACTGGGGCTAGCCTTAGCTCAAAGTGTAGCTTAATACAGTAGTACCACGATGGTAAACAAGTGTGTAAAATAACATGTACAGACTGAAGGCTGCTAGTTCTCAAGGCAGTTATAATGCTGTGTTCAAGCATATTGCATTGTGTAAGACCACTAAAACCCCAAACAAATGTCACTTAATCCACCCAACCCCTATGTATGCAACTCCTGTTAGGATGGCAAAACTTTCCTATGTGGTTCTACTGTACCAGATTGTCAAAAGTAGTATGCTGAGTACCACTACACATAGATTATCAATAGTGATTTTGGCTACTATTTGAACATTTACTGTACTTATTCCCTCTGTTATTAATTTGTGTCTCTTTCTCTCTTCTGATATTAATTCATGTATCTTGTTTTGTTTTGTTAATAATTCATGGCCTTCTTTCATTAACTCAAACCTTGCTCCATTTCTTTATTAATTCATGTCACTCATTTTGTTTTATTACAAATTCACATATCTTGCATTGTTTATTTATTTATTCATATCTCTTGCTTTGTTACATTAATAAATTCCTGTCTCTTGCTTTGTTTCCAGAGCCTGGATCAAAGTGCACTACAAAGGAGCTGCAGCAGTAACAGTCAATCTTGGGAGTAGAAGCAGAAACGCTATCACAATAGCCACCCATAGAGTGAACAATCTGCACTTTCATAAAGAGTTAAAAATTCAGCACTAGAAATATAAACATGCAATAGAATGAATGAAACTTTTTTTGAAGAACATAAAATCAAATGAATCAGTTATAAATTAATCAAAAGTTAATGAGTACTAGATGATCTACAGAACAATGGTTTAGTTCATGATGATTTGCTGTGAAAGACTTCAAAGTATTTGGGGTTATATGACAAAATATGACTAACAATGTCATAGCTTGAACTTTCTTAGAAAATGTAAAATATGATTTTTATTAACAAGGGTAAGAAATTATTGTACACCTAACTCAGTCCTCAGATCCCATATGAAAAAACAATTTGCTGCTTGCTCACTGAAAACACACTTCATAGACAAGATCCCATAACACTCTGCATTATAAATAAATTACAACACTTAAAAATTTTGATGTAAAAAAAAAAGTGAACTAACCTGCAGTGTTCATTAATACCATAGACCTAAACTAACAAAAATTTATATGAGACTTTTGTATCATATTGAGGAAAAATATGATGCAACCACTGACAAAGACAGATGCCCACTATCACTTCCCAGATCTTAGCAAGAACGGCAAGATTTTCCCCATATGAGTCATGAAAAGCAATGTAAAAACAACAAGATCAACTTATCTATATTACAAGAGATGTTAAAATTGCTGTACACACATACTGCACTGTTTAAATAGGAAATTCAGCCAAAGAAGTTCTTCCTGAGAAACTACCAACATATCTTGTCATATGTTTCCCTTTGACTCTTATTGCATATGGGGGTTCCATTCTGTAGACTCAGTCCTTTATATTCCACCACAAATAAAAGTCACATAAAGTGATACAACACAAGTCTGCTGGTCAAAAATGATTAAATATTCTTCTCTCACCAAATACCCCTTCAGAGAATGGTCTGCATTGTTTTTTCTGGTGAGTTTCGTAACTCAACCCCATCTTGTCTATGATTTATTCAGTAAGCACACAGTATGTTTTTTTCAGGTTTCTTGTCTTGAAGTGACCAAACAGGATTGACTTTTTAAGTATGAATGCCTCTTGTGCTTTAAACCCTAATACCGGGAAATTTATCATTTTCTCCAAAACATTCTGGCAGAACCACATTCACATACAATTCATACAGAAAAAATGGTAGTCAACAGTATGTGAAATCATCTTCAAGCACAATAACTAGTACTTCACACAATGTCAGACACAGCTGTGTGAATAATTTTAGTGGCAACTGCTGTTTCCAGCATATAGAACAATAACCAGTATTTAACACACTGTTACACATCTGCATTCTTATGTGAATAGTTCTATAACCAATGTTAGTGCTCCCCACTGAATCATTTTGCCATTATGGGGAGGCAGGCAGTGATAGCTGCATTCAGCTTCATAAATGGACACCCTGCGTAACACATAAACATGTATATATACTCTGTTTCATGTTGTTGATATACAATTTTCTCTACCAGCTGCATAAAATATGTGTTTTAACGTAACATGCTTGATGCTTAGAGATTTCCATAAATCTCCCCATGAAACTCAAGTGCCCATATTTACATTTTCTTCATTGCTATGCATGCATAAACATTATTCAATGAAGATATCAAAAACTGTTTAGAGCAAGTTTGAAAGGAATGCTGAAAATCTGAATATAACACAATTAAAATACAGAGGAGAAACCTATGTTTACTTCCAGAAGATTTACATTTTTAATTACAGAGTTTAATAGGGTAAACTATGACAGACACTACAAACTGTGTTCAGGAAAATACCAGATCATTTAATGTGCACATAAAACCACTGCCACTGTTGCTTTTTACAACAGTTCATTTTGTGCTGAAAATGTCAGTACTGATTATTAACCAACTTCACAGCTAACATGTGTCATACAGAAACCAGGAACTGACCATAATAGTAACAGAAATCAATCAATATACACAACCTGAAGAAAACAGGCGGTCTTGTCTTATGGGGTGTTACTTCTAGTTACACCACCCATGACTAGTCATATTTTCTGTTTCTTTCCCCACAGTGGACTGTAATGTGGATATTTTCCTATTATAAGAGGGTAAGAAAAGCAATTCATACTTTTCTTGTTGAAGAAAAAGTTTTAATCCCTCCCTTGTCACAAACAAAAATGGAAAAAGGACTAAATGTGCTTTAATAATAAAGTACTCCACTTTGTACATAGATGGAGCTTTACCTGCTCAGCATACTAGTTTTCTTGCAACTGCCTGCTACTCTCAAAATATATATGGTCAGTCCATTACACTTCAAAGGCAGCGCTGATTTTTTTGTGCTTTCACAGTAAGGTGAAGTTTGTCTTAGTAGAGAGTGAATAGTGTTAACTTCGGAAAGTACACAAATGAATAAATGCTAAGGAACCACTTATCCTATTAATAACTGCAATGCTCTTGCCATAACTGAACTGGTCTGTTGATTCCCTTAGCGGTCTAGGATACTTCTGCATGTGTTCCCTCCCATACGATCCAACTGACAATTTAAATCACCACACGACCCACACACCATACATAATTTGATAACATCATACATCCTTAGATACTGTAACTGATATGAATTTCAGCAGAAACCACTGGATCAGTTACATTAGTATACTGTGATGGGAACTCATTTTCCAATATAACTGTCATACGGACATGGGGAAAGCCTCTTTGTTGAAACTAAATTACATAAATCTCCAAACACTCTGGCTTTATTTAGGTTAGGCAGAAGATGAACTTCAAGCAGAACACAAGCCACACAAGGTCAGCTTGCTTTTCAACTTTTTCCCGGAGTATGATTTGCTGGTAATTTCAGGCCAATTCAAATTGCACATGAACATGGTAAACCTATCTGGTTCTCCAAATTTTCCTACAACCACAATCATGCCCTGGAAATTTTGCTGCATATTCCTGCACCTTCCAGTAGAAGCTGATAGAAGGATCACTGTTCTTCCTGGTGGTATGATGTTATGCTGTGCTCTCTAAAGTTTATGCAATGTATGACCACATGGTCTTGGTAATTTGCAGCCATCAGTGATAATATTCATGGCTAAGTTTATGACTATTATCTTCAAGAGACACACACACACAATTGTTAAACAATAAAATGCCACCTGAATAGGTGATGCGTTCAAATATATATTACCTATTACTATTATTTATATATTTTTTTAAGTGTTGCCAGAATTGGAGTAATTGAACTTTCAGAACTGACTGACATATAGGTTGCTCACATTATATGAAATATACAGCACATTACTTTTCATGTGGCCATTAAGACATGTACTGTGCTTGATGTTTTTCTGACCGTGCATCATGAATTGACTATATATTAATAACCAACTTGCTGCACTGATTATTATTTATTCATAAAATACTATTCTCCTCTACATGTTTCAAGCCTCAAGTGCTCATCTTCAGGAGGATACAGTTGTACACATGCAGCATATGGTACTCTCACTCTCTATGAGAGTATTTTATGAATAAATAATAATCAGTGCATCAAGTTGATAATTAATATATAGTCATGTACTGTGCCGTGTGGAACAACAAAATATTAATTTTTTTAAATAATGTACCTGAGCCTTTAATAACCCAAAGTTCAGGTATCCACAACTGAAACAAATTCCCCTTTGTCTAATGGACTTCAGCTTTTGCATTATGCAAAATACAGTACAACACCAACAACCAAGAGCAATCTCACATTACATTTTTTTCTGAAGCTTACTAAATATCTTTGAGTCTGCTCAAAGCAGGCAGGGGAAGCTGGTACAAACTACCTGGCCATGGCAGTCCAGAAGGGGACCCGAGGCCCTGCTATGCTGCATATGTTTTTGTCTTTCTTGATAGTATAATTATTTGCCAAGTGCACAAATTAACCCTTTCAGACCAAGCCAAAATCACTCAGCAACTGAGAGTAGTCTTCCCAATTTAGTGTAAAGATTTTCAGCCTGTCCACCCTTGCTGGGGGCCCAAAAAATTTTTTCACCAGGGCCCAAACCCACTCTCAGCGGACCTGGCTCATAGACCTTTCTCAAACCCCCAAGATGCAAAACACATCTTTAACCATTACATTTCACTAAATAATAAGACATGTGGAGTACTCGTATAATGTGTGTTATAAACGGAAGGATCTCAGCTCCCTCTTGAAGTGCTGTATTTTTTCAGCTTCCTCTATTGACTTGGCAATGTACTGTATAGTCTAAATTAATGTATGCACTACACTTTTTTAAAAACATCAGTTCTGCAAACCCAACAATGGAGATCCAACCTTTGGCATGTATTTTTAGTTCTAAATTTCTCCATATTATTCATACTTTTTGTGTTTAATATTTTATAGCATAGTATTTTCCTTACATACATGAAACACACTGTAAGTATGATCAGAGCTATAAAACTTTGCCTACAGGAAGTACAACTGTTTAAATTATTAAATAATTATGTAACTTTTTTTTTGTTTTGCTTTCAGAATTACCACTGTAAAACACTGAACAATACCTCATGAAATCCCTTTGAACTGTACAATATAATTTGAGTCAGTACAGAAGAGTCATTTTTCCACATAATGACCCTGAGTTTCAACACACTTAGTCCACACAGCCATACGTTTTTGTATGCCCTGAGAGCAGTACAGCCAACACAACAAAATTTTTTGTCATCATCTTTCCCAATACTTTCTGACTCACCTCATAAACCTGTATTTCTAAAAATAGTGATGTTCAGATATGAAATGTTTATATGTATTTCACTAGCAAATTTACTTCTTAATTGTAACACACATATGCATGTCCCACTACTGACATGATTCATCAGCATTTGACATGTAATTATCCTTTCAGACTATCAGTCTGCAACTAAGCAAATTCTCTGAATAACCAAAATTATCAGTGCACCGTCAACTGACATGACTATAATAACAATACTGTGCATTGGTAAACCAATCATTTTTTAAATATTCTCAATAATGAACATCAGTGGTTTACTACAAAGCATTCTGCTCTTTATATGTGCAATCAATTACATAGGGGCCTTTGAATGCGAAGCTAGGTCCATTTAGAATTAAAATTGTTCATAATAATATCAGAAAGACCCATGCATATAGAAGGTAATGATCTAAAGCCTTCAATCATACGAATAAATGTACATAATTTTATGATGATATTTTCTAAAATAAAGGATTCAATAAAATATTAGACACCAGAAAAATTATATCATTCTTCCCCTGATTCTCCAAAAATTCAAGAATGGTTCTAATACAGTCAAACACCAATATAGCACCACTGTTTATTCACAGGCATATGTGACAGTATACTGAGGATGTAAGTAGAGCAAAAGACCGCATAACAAGGAATTTATGTTCGGAGACTTTTATGGGTGCTAACAGAGGGGAGCACTATATTGGGTTTTGATTGTACATAAGCCTGCCAGTGTATGACAATGAAACAGTTCCATCCAACTTGCATCCTCACAACCCATCTCCCTAAATCCAGCATAATGTTATCCTTCCATCTCCTCTTGTCTTACACGTGGTTATTTCCATAACATTTCCTCTAACATAAAGCAGCAAACTAACATTCTATACACATTCCTTGTTGCCTGTCCTGGCAACAAGGTCAGTCTATTAAAATATGTTAAGTTTCACTTTAACCTGTACAAACTAACAAGCTCCTCATTATGTAACATACTCACAGCCTACCTCATTTTATTTCAAAATTTAGTACTTTCCTTGACACTTGGAAGATTTATTTTAAGTGTACAATGTTGATATTTAACATTTTGTAACACATTAGCATAGCAAGACTAGTGACTCATGTCGTGAATATGAAAGTTGACCCATGTATTAGACAAAGACCCATTAGATTTTGTAACATTTCAAAATTCTGCAGGAAGATTTAAAGTGACACAGCAGCTTCTAGGCATACACACACACAAACAATCTCTGCATTTAAGAAAGGAACAGTTGTCCTTTGAGTGAAGTTATACGTGAAGTCACAAATGACCACAAATGAGCAGGCAATGAGGCAACAATTGGTGAGATACCAGAAAGTGTACAATACCAGAATGGCATGGGAAATACAGGCAAAGGAAGAACAACATACTTTTTGGATTCAACGTTTAAGTTATTCTAACACTCTGGACAGGATCGATAGGGGTTTAAGTCATACAATGAAAGTGAAGGATATAGATAGGAATGTGAATTAAGCATAAGGATGAGAAAAAAGATGAAGGCATTCAGTTTTGGTTAAAATTATACAATTTTTAAATGGTTACATACATTTAAAAACATGAGAACTTCCATACAGCTGAAACACGTTAAGATTTAACCACTTCTCAAAACAGAGAGGTGTCTACTATTCATCTGTTAAAATATTCAACCAGCTACCACAAAATATATTCAAATTTTGTAACAACACACATACCTTTAAGACTTTGTTAAGAGACTTACTTACTTACTTACTTACTCCATGGAGCAGAGTCCTTCTTGAGAAGCTAACTGGTTCTGCAGCTAGTCAAGAAATTCCCCGCATTTTTGGAACCCGAAGGTTC
>Ga0209737_10003705_pt1 | contig 10671 bp, 5 predicted proteins | sample TergutCu122P3_FD_187284 | JGI IMG/M metagenome (GOLD analysis project Ga0209737, IMG submission 187284) | Cubitermes ugandensis P3 segment gut microbial communities from Kakamega Forest, Kenya - Cu122 P3 (SPAdes) (version 2) | ecosystem: Host-associated > Arthropoda: Insects > Digestive system >...
CAATGTGTTCCGCCTGCTTGCAGCAACGACAACCAGTGCCCCACGGACTGGTCCTGCGTCAACAACACCTGCGTCCCTGACAGCTGCACCGACGACAACGAGTGCCCCGGCCTCCTCGTTTGCTCCACCACCAGCAACACCTGCGTCAACTGCGACCCCGCCAACGACAACGGCTGCACTGTTCCCGGTGAAACCTGCCGAGGCACTACAGACGGACAAGGGCTGTGCGTTTCTGACTCCTGCGTTGATGCCACCACCGATTGCCCCCCAGGCTGGCTGTGCGAAGTTGGGCAATGTGTTCCGCCTACTTGCAGCAACGACAGCCAGTGTCCCACGGACTGGTCCTGCGTCAACAACACCTGCGTGCCGGATACTTGCAGCAACAACAACGACTGCCCCCCCGGCTGGTACTGCTTAGGAGATGTTTGCATTCCTGACAGCTGCAGCAACGACAACGAGTGCCCCGAAGGCTTGGTATGCTCCACAGCAGGTGCGTGCGTTATTTGCGAAGTGGGCACCAACCTGGGCTGTGACGTGAACAACGAAACCTGCCGAACCACACCAGATGGGTTGGGAGAATGCGTCAGCAGCGCTTGTGATCCGACGGCACAAACGGGGTGCACCGGTGGCGATGTTTGTTTGCCAACAGGAGCCGGTGGAGAAGGAGAATGTCACCCCGGCGGCAGTTGTTTGCTGGACGACCCCATCTGCGAGTCCAACTATGAATGCCAGAACTCCATGTATACACCCGACGGGATTGGCACCTGCGTGCCCGAAATCTGCAACCCGAACAGCACCCCAGGGGACTGTCCGCCCGACTGGGAATGCAGAGATCCCTTCGACACGGGAACGGGAATATGCGTTCCTATGGAGTGCACACCCGGAATAGACGAGGAGTGCCCAGATCTGTGGATATGCGTGGATTTGTGGAATACAGGGGCAGGGACATGCGTGGAGGATTTTGTCTACGAGGCCGAAACGGGACTTGCCAACACCATCCTTCCTTTGGCTTGGACCAACGGTCGTTTGGTGATTGCAACAACGGCCGGCACGGGCAGTGGCAGCAGCAGCGTTGTTGCTTTCTTTAACCCCAGCGACGGCACCACAACGCGTTCTGCAGACTTAAGTCAAGCAGCAGGCAACGTGGGCCCCATGACAGGCCTTGCGACCTTGGGCAGCAGCGGTCGCGTGGCGATTACCCATCAGAATCGAGTCTCTGTGGTGCGGGATGCAGGAAGCGGCACCGTTGACTTTGTCAGCTCAAACCGCGCCTCGGACTGCACGACAAACCAGGCACCCATGTCCATCCAGGCGCGCTTTAACTATGGCCTCACCTTGCTTTCCATAGGTGATAACCAGGGCTCAGGGGCTTGGCGTTTTGTGGTGCCTGTCAATGACATCAGAGGCTACAATTACAATGAACACCGACTGCTGGCCTACCTTCCTTTTGGGAGCGCAGGGAGCGGAAACACCAGCGCAGACAATTGTATATTGACGGATAGGTTTAACAATGGTCCGGCTGCCCCTCTGGCTTGGGCACCTACCCCGACCACCTCTGCACAAAACATTGTCTCCATACTGCAACGCGCTGAAACCGGGCATGGGATTACTTTGAGGGAATGGGACAACGCCAACACCACCTGGCAAAACACTGGCATGGGTAACTTTCCGTTCCATACATTTGCCAACATGGTAGGCATTGCGGTAGACCGCGAGAATGTGTGGGCCACAGTCAATAATGACGTCGACGCAACCTCGCGTTTAACCCGCGCCTCCAGGATCAACCATAGCTTGTTGGTCAAGTTGGATACCGCTGTTTCAACCAGTCCGCCGGCTGTAGATGCAGCTGGCAGAGCCTATGTGGTGGCGATGCAAAATCCAAACATGGACTATGAGCTTCGCCGCTATGAGCCCACCATAGCGGATGAACTTGCAGCCCCAGAGACAGCGACAACACTGGGCCAGGGAACGCATGCGCCTGTTGGAAGCCCCATTCTCGGTGAGCCTATCGCCGGCAGACCCGCAGAGGTTTATGTCGTCACGACAGGCGGCACCGTCTACACCTTCCAGGCCAGCGACTTGACGCTCTTGCCCTCAAGGACACGACAGCTCTACACGAGTGCAGGCCAACCCTTAAGTGTCAACCCCACAGCACAGCCCGTGCTGAGAGGCAGACGTTTGTGGGTGGTAGGCACCAACGGCGAAGTGCGTGGCGTGCCCGTCTACAGCAACGGCTTAGACAGCTCTGCGCAGTGGCCCAAAATGCACCGCGACAACTGCAATTCCAACAGCCACCTTACCACCTTGTTCTCGGTGGATTGCTTCTAAAAACGGGCGCCAGACGCCGCCCCAAAAACGCCGCTCCCCAAGGGGCGGCGTTTTTTTTGTTGACATATCATAACTAAAAAACCAGTTATTTGGTTATGAGAACTTTATATCTCCAGAAGCTTCCTGCCGACTGGCGGCCGGCAGCTGGCATTTTTGCTGCCCTGGGTGATGAAACCCGGCAGAAAATCCTGCTCCTCTTTGAGCCAGAAGAAGCGCTGTCCATCAAAGAAATTGCAGCGCTGTTTCCTCTGGGACGCACCACCGTTACCCACCACCTGGGTGTGCTGGAAAGGGCTGGTATTCTTGTCGTTCGTCGAGAAGGCCGGCTCGCACTCTATCAACTTTGCCATGCCCCGGTGCTGGAAGCCTTGAAAAGATTGCGTCAACTCATCGTTGATGATTTGAAGGCCGCAAACTCCCCAAAACGGCGCATGCAGGCCAAAACAAAAGCGCTGAAAATTCCGTTGAAACCCAAAAGAGTGAAACTTGAGCTTGCCGCAAAAAAGCCGTGTCGAAAACCCAAGCCTTCCCCAAAACAAGGCAAACCCCACTGAGTTTGAATTTTAAAAAGAGAGCACCATGAGCAGCGCTGACAACCCCCCCTCCACCCCCGCAACGCAGGCAAACCCCAACGCTGCCCGCCGTCGTCTCTTCGGCATGGGCACTGCCTATGCCATGGGCACCTTCAACGATAACTTTTTTAAGCAGGCCACACTTATGCTGGCCGCCAATGCCGGAATGCAGGCAACCCAGGGCCTGGCCACTTTTCTGTTTGCCCTGCCTTTTGTCCTCTTCTCCGTCTGGGCCGGCTGGCTGGCTGACCGCCTTCCCAAAAAAAACATTGTCGTAGGCTCCAAGTTTTTGGAGCTTGTGGCCATGCTGCTTGGCCTGTGGGCCCTGCTGACAATGAGTTGGGTGGGCATTGTGGGCATGGTGTTTGCCATGGGGCTGCAGTCCACCCTCTTCAGCCCGGCATTAAATGGCGCCATCCCCGAAAATTTTCCAGCAAGAGAAGTGCCCAGAGTCAACGCGCTGCTCAAAATGGCAACCACCGCCACCATTCTTCTGGGCATCGCCCTGGGTGGTATGGTGTTGGACTTGCCTTCGCCTGAATTCGCACACGCTTTCTTGCCAGAAGGGAAAGACGGTTTTGGCCGACTCGCCGTGGGGGTTGTGGCGGTGGGGGTGTCTGTCGTTGGGCTGCTTGCAGCCTTCGCCCTCCACAAGTCCCCCATACACCACAGCGCCGAAACGCCCTTCCCCCGGTTTGGCCCCGTGGACTCCGTACGCCATGCCATGCAGTGCCACGCCACCGACAAACCTCTGTTCCTCACGCTGGCCGGCGAGGCTTTTTTCTATGGCTTTTCCGCCTTTGTGGTGCTCGTCATCACCAACCTGGGTGTGCAGCAACTGGGCTTTTCCAAAACACTGACAAGCTTGCTTTCTGTGGCTCTCATGGCAGGCATTTGCATAGGCTCGTTGCTGGCGGGAAAACACCCGGCCTCCAGCTGGCGGCGTTTTATGCTTCCGGCCGGAGTCGGTATGGTGGTGGGCACGCTTGTTGCCGCCCTGGTGCCGGCTTTTTCGGGTACAGCCGCACGCCTCGCTTTTCTTATTCCCGTCTTCACCTTCACGGGCCTTTGCGGTGGCTTCTACCTCATTCCACTGGTCAGCTTTATTCAAATAAGGCCCAAGGCCACCCAAAAAGGCAAAACCCTCGGCATCTCCAACTTCGCCTCCTTCTCCTCTGTCGCCACTGCAGGCCTCGCTTTTGTCCTCCTGGGAAATGTTTCTCCCGCACTCCTGCTGGTTTTTTGCGGCACCGCCGGTTTGGCTTTTATGGGCTGGGCAGCTTTTTTCCTCCGCCGCCTCCCGGTTGTCTCCCTCGAGGAAAAGGCCCCGGGCCTTTGGGGGCTCCTCCTCCAAACCCTCCTCTCCCTGCGCTACCGCATCAGCACCAGCGGCCTTGAAAATATTCCCGTGGACGAGTCCTCGCCCCAACCCATTCTGTTTATGCCCAACCACCCCGCCCTCATTGACTCGAGTGTCGTCTACTCCCTGCTGGCCGGCTTTCGCCCCCGCCCCCTCGCGGATGAGCGGCAAATGAAAGGGCTGCTGGGTGCCGTTGCTGCAAAAGTCGTTCGCGCTGTGCTTATTCCGGACCCGGAAAAAGACGGTACCCAGGCACGGCAGGGGGTGGAGGAGGGGGTGAAACGCATAACAGCAGCCCTGCAGAATGGAGAGCATGTCCTGCTTTACCCCTCCGGCAAAATTTACCGCTCCTCCAAGGAAAAACTGGGTGCCAACTCCGGCGCCGCCGACCTCCTTACGGCCATGCCGGGGCTTCGTGTGGTGCTTATTCGAATAACGGGTTTGTGGGGCAGCTCCTTCAGTTATGCCGCCAAACAAAGCGCGCCGGGTTTTGCAAAAAATTTGCTGAAAGGGGCGCTGGTGGTGGCGGCGAATATGTTTTTCTTCACCCCGCGCCGTAAGGTGCACGTGGAGTTTGTGGAGCACCCCGGGCTTCCGCGCGACGGCAACAGGAGGACGCTGAATGCCTGGCTTGAAAATTTTTATAACGAGGGACAGCAGGCGCCCACGGCGGTGCCGCGTTTTTTCTGGCAGGGAAGCCGGCCGGTTTCGCTTCCGGAATATACGCAGGTGGTGGAGGCGAAGGGGGGGGGACTTCGTGTCCCGCCCAAACTCCGCGAGGCGGTTTATGCCAGCCTGCGCAAGGCCGCCAACCTGCCGGCGGAGCATGTGCTGACAGAGGAAATGACTTTGGGCGCGGAGCTTGGCCTGGACAGTGTTTCCCTCATGGACTTGGTGATGGCGCTGGAGGAGGCGCATGGTAAAACCATCAGCAACCTGGAGTCCCTGGTGACAGTTGGCGACTGTCTGGCCGCGGTGGCGGAGGAAGAGGAGGAGGAGGAAGCCCCCCCCCCTGCCCCTGCCGCCTGGTTTGCCCCTGCCCCCATCAAAACCCTTCGCGTACCCGAAGGCGTCGCCACTGTCCCCGACGCTTTTTTGGCCATTATGCGCCGCGCGCCCAACATGCCGCTGGTGGCGGACCGCAACTCTTTGCGCAGCCGGCGGGACATTTTAACAGCCGCTTTGGTGCTTGCGCAGCGTTTCAAAACGCTGCCGGGAAAACGCATCGGCATTATGCTGCCCTCTGTGCCGATGATTACTTCCCTATGGCTTGCCGCGCAGCTTGCGGGGAAGGAGGCGGTGTTTTTTAACTGGACGGTGGGGGAGACGAATTTGCGCCACTGCATTTCCATTGCCGGCGTACGCTACATTGTCAGCGCTTCGGCGCTGCTGAGCAGACTGGAGCGCGGCGGCCTGCATTTAAACGCTTTGCCTGTCACCTGGCTTCGCTTGGAAAACCTGGCCGCTTCGCTGACGCGCCGCGAAAAACTGAAGGGCTTTTTGAGCGCACGTTGGGTGCGCTCCTTCGCGAAATACCCCATTGCGCCGGTTGCGGCCGTGCTGTTTACTTCCGGCTCCGAAGCCATGCCAAAGGCTGTGCCGCTGACGCACACCAATTTGCTGGCCAATACCAAGGACATTATTGAGGTGCTGAAGCTGGAAGCGGACGAAGCCATATTGGCCATGCTGCCGCCCTTCCACTCCTTCGGCATGGTGACGGACCTCACGCTGCCGCTTATACTCGGCCTCAAAGCCGCCTACCACCCCAACCCCACGGAGACGGAGCCCCTTGTGTCCCTTGTACGCGACTACAAACTCACCCTCCTCGCCGCCCCCCCTACCTTCCTGGAAGCCATGTTGGAGCGGGCCAAAGGCAGCACCGCTTTTTCAAGCCTGCGCTTCGCTTTTGTGGGCGCCGAAATATGCGCAGAACACATATACAAAGCCTTCGCCGAAGCCTGCCCCAACGCGGCCCTCTGCGAGGGTTACGGCATAACGGAATGTGCCCCCGCGGTTTCCTTAAACCGCCCGGACGATGTTGCCATTGGCAGCATTGGACATGCCATGCCCACCCTCACCACAGCCATTGTAAAAGAAGAAGACGGAGAAATTTTGGGCAGGGCAGGGGAGGGGGAGGTGGGTATGCTGCTTGTGCGCGGCCCCAGCATTTTCGGCGGCTATTTGGGTGACGCCCCCAACCCTTTTGTGAGTTTCGAAGGCCACACCTGGTACCGTACAGGTGACCTGGTTAGCATGGACGCAACGGGCCGTATGACTTTTCGTGGGCGCCTCAAGCGTTTTATAAAAATAGCGGGGGAGATGATTTCTCTTCCGCAAATAGAGAGTGTGCTTCTGGAAGTGTTTGCCAAGCACCCCGACGCGCCGCTGGAGGGGCCGGTATTGGCGGTGGAGGCGGGCCCCGAGGAGGCGGGAGCGGAAATAGCGGTGTTTACGCCGCTGAGTTTGGAAGTGTCGCAAGTGAATGCGGTGCTGCGCGAGGCGGGCCTCTCGGCACTCTACAACGTGAAGAGAGTCATTCATATGCCAACCATTCCCCTGCTTGGCAGCGGAAAAACCGACTACAGGGCATTAAAGGAGCAGCTGAAGGGGTAGCTGAAAGGGCAGTGCGGCGGGGGCTCCTACTGAGACAACACCTGCACCTTTGGGTGTTGTACGCCACCCACGTTTTTCAAAACGGGCAGGTTTCTGGGGCCCCATTCCCAGGCGCCGTCTTTGGCAAAATTCCACCCCAGGGTTTTTTTCCAGAAGGCTTTGTTGTTATATTCTCCTGCCCCTTCGCTGGAAGACACATCCGCTCCATCCACATCCATGCGGTTGTTGTTGACAATTTTGTCTATTTCCATGTCCTCGCGTGCATGGTTGTTTTCCAGGAGGTTGCTTCCCATATTGCTTCCGGCCACGCGTCCTGTCGAGCCTGAGGGCTGTGTTGCGACGCCTGGGTTCAACGCCACGCAGTTTTGCACACGGGCCACCTTTTCTTCATAGTTGGAATTCAGCCCCACCACACCGCCGACAGAGTTGATGACGCCTGAGGCGCTGACGTTGCCCGTGGCATAACAGTTTTGCACAGTGCCGCCGTTTCCCCCCACCACGCCGCCGACAAAGTTGCTGGCGCCTGTGCCGCTGACGTTGCCTGTGGCATAGCAGTTTTGCACGGTGCCGCTGTTTGCCCCCACCACGCCGCCGACAACCGTGTTTCCACGGACCTCTCCCGCGGAATAACAGTTTTGTACGGTGCCGCTGTTTGTCCCCACCAGGCCGCCGACACTCATGCCGAGACTGAGGGTGACATTGCCTGTGGCATAGCAGTTTTGCACGGTGCCGGTGTTTGTCCCCACCAGGCCGCCGACAACCATGTCGCCGTTGACGCTGCCTGCGACATGGCAGTTTTGCACGGTGCCCGCATTGTTCCACCCCACCAGGCCACCGACACCTCTTCTGCTGGTGACGTGGACGTCTTCCAGACCAAGGTTTTGAATGGCCGCATTTTTACCGCGAATATAACCAAACAAACCTTGGTTGTTGCTGGAGCCGACGAGGGTGAGGCCGGAAAGGGTGTGGCCGCCACCGTCAAAGCTGCCGGTGAAAGGAGAAGAAGCACTGCCTATGGCCGTCCAGTTGCTTTGGCCGTCCGCAGGTTTGCTCAGCGTGACATTCTCAATGAGTTGGTAGTGTCGCTTGAGGCCTTCTTCCGTATTTGCATACAGGTTGAAGTGCAGGAGGTTGGTTTGGTGCACAGGAATGGGGCGGGTGTTTTGAAGGCCGTCCATGGGGGCAACGCGCAGGGTTTTGGCGGGGCATTCATAGCCCTCGGGTATGTTTTGGAGGTGGAGCTTGAGGACAGCCGGGGCTTCAGAAAACGCTGAGCCGAGGTAGTTTGCGTGGAAGAAAAAGCTGTGGACATTTCCTGAAACCTCGCTGCCTTCAGCCTGCAACGACAACCACGGCAACTCGGTTTCAGTGCTTATGTCCAGTTTCAGCTTGTTGGCCTCGTCGGCGTTGCGAAGCCCCGAAACCGTGACGGTGAAAGCCACAGAGCTGCCGTCTGGCATAGGCGTAAAGCCGATGGTGCCCGGGCGAATGCTGACGTCCAGGGTGGGTTTCCTCTGCGCCTCAACCATGCTGGCAACTTTCGGTGCAGAGGCGCAGGAACTCAGCGCAAGGCCCAGCGCAAGCGTGCACAGCGTGCCCAGTGCAGAGCGTTTTATAAGAAAAGGGGCTGTTTCCATGTGGGGCTTTCCTGGGTTGTGTTGGACGGACAACGAAGACATTTTTTTGTGGGTTGGCATATGGGTGAGGGAGGAGGAAGAGAGTGAGGAGAAGAAAAAGGAGCGCCCCCTATTTCGCCGTATGGTTTTGCTCCCCGCCTATGTTTTTTAAAATGGGCAGGCGGTAGGGGCCCCACAACCAGGCTCCGCTTTCGCTGAAGTCCCATGCGGTATAGTGTTGCGCTTCGGCCTCCCAGGAGCGGAGTTTGTGCGTCCAGAAGGGCACATGGCCATATTCTCCGGCAGACACGTCCGCCCCATCCACGCCGTTGTGGTGGTTGGCGAGGGCGCTTTTGACGGTGCCCGGGTTAACGCCATAACGTATTTTCATGTTGCGTGCGTAGTTGCCTGACAGGCTGCCTTCATTGTTTCCGGCCACGCGTCCAAGGGTGGTTGCAAGGCCGCCGGAGACAACAAGGGGGTTAAGCGCAGCGCAATTGCGCACCCTGCCCCCTCCATTTTTCCCCAAAAGCCCCCCCACATAACCGAATTTACCGGTACCCGTGACGCTGCCAGTGGCATAACAGCTGCGCACCATACCGTTTTCAGCGGTACTCAGCCCCACAAGGCCGCCGACAAAGCCGAGGCCTTCCACCTTGCCTGTGGCATAGCTGTCTTGCAGCAGGCCGCCTTCGTTTCTTCCCACGAGGCCACCGGCATAGAGGCCTTTGCTGGTGACGTTGCTGGTGGCGTAGCTGTTGTGCACCAGGCCGTCCCAGTTGGCCCCCACAAGGCCGCCGACAATGCTGTTGCCGGTGACGGTGCCGGAGACGTAGCAGTTTTGCACCCTGCCGCCATTGTTGCCCCCCACAAGGCCGCCCACAACGTTGCCGTTGTTGCTGCCGCTGTTGTAGGCATGGACGCTGACATTTTTCAGCCCCAGGTTTTTCACCACCGCCTCTGCGTTGATGATGCCAAACATGCCTTGCAAGTCCTTGTCCGAGGAGAGGCTGAGGTTGGAAATGCTGTGGCCGCCGCCGTCAAAGCTGCCGGCAAAAGGGTTGTCCTCGACGCCGGCCACATAGCGGCCTATGGCCGTCCAGTTGTTTTGCCCCGGCGGCAGCACCACATTTTCCATGAGTTGGTAGTGCCGCTTGAGGCCCTCCGGCGTATTGGCGTAGTGGTTGAAGTGCGTCATGTTGGTTTGGAGCAGCGGAATGGAGCGGGTGGTGTCCCAGCCGTTTGCGGTGGCGACGTGGAGGGTTTTCCCCCCGGAATATGCATAAGCTTGAGGTATGGTTTCCAGGTTGAGGTGAAGCAGGGTGGGTGGCTCATAAAACATGACGCCGAGGTACTGGGCACGGACGACAAACGTTTGGGTGCCCTCTGAGAAATGGCTGCTTTCAACGTGCCACGAGAACCACTCAAGCGTTTCCTTGGTGGCGATGTCCAGCCTCAGGCTGTCTGCGTCGTCGGCGTTTCGAATTCCCGAAACCCTGACGCTGAAGGTGGCCAAGCGCTCGTTGTATTCCCCGTTTCTCAAGGGGGTGAAGGTGATTTTGGCGGGATGAATTTGAAGCTCCAGCACAGGTGCCTTCTGAGGGTAGACCAGAATGCTGGCAGACTTTTCGTTGTGGTTTGTTTGGGGGAGGGCGGTGGTTTTGTGTTTACGGGAGGAGGAGCAGGCGCTCAGCGCAAAGCCCAGCGCAAGCGCACACAGTGTGCTCAGCTGAAGGCGTTTCACGAAAGAGAGGGGAGTGCCCTCCCGGCAGCTTTTTTTGTGGTTTCCAGGCGACAAATGCATGTTTCCTCCTTCCCTTAAGGTTGAAGCAGCGGTGCGCGCTGGTTTTCCAGTGCTTCTTCTTCAAGTCCGTAGGCGGTTTCGAGCAAGTCCAGCAACTGCTCCCTCCACCCCTCCTCCTCCGGGCATTGGAGGCAAAGCTGTACGGGGAGGCGCTCTTCGGGTGGCACCGGCTCCACGTCGATGGGGTTGCCCAAGTCGTCGAAAGTTTCAACCAACAAGTCTCCGTCTTTGTGGATGCTGTAGCGTTTTCGCATGGTGGGCCTTTTTGTCACAGTCATCAGACCGCTTCCACTTTGACATGATCTCTTCGTGAGGCTCGCTTCGCTCGCCTACTCCGCTCCGAGAATCATTTGAGAAAGCATGCTTTCTCAAACGATT
>Ga0209737_10003706_pt1 | contig 10669 bp, 6 predicted proteins | sample TergutCu122P3_FD_187284 | JGI IMG/M metagenome (GOLD analysis project Ga0209737, IMG submission 187284) | Cubitermes ugandensis P3 segment gut microbial communities from Kakamega Forest, Kenya - Cu122 P3 (SPAdes) (version 2) | ecosystem: Host-associated > Arthropoda: Insects > Digestive system >...
CTCTCCCCTGTATGCGCTACATGTCCTGCCCATCCCATTCTTCTCGAATTTATCACTTGAAAAATGTTGAGTGAGGGGTACAGATCATTAAGCTCCTCATTATGTAGTTTTCTCCACTCCCTTGTTACCTCGTCCCTCTTAGGCTCAAATATTCTCCTCAACAACCTATTCTCAAACACCCTCAGCCTTCGTTACATCCTCAATGTGAGCAACCAAGCTTCACACCCACACAAAACAAGAGGCAAAATTATAGTTCTGTATATCTTAATCTTTAAATTTTTGGATGGCAGAATGGAAGATAAAAGATTCTGCGCCGAATGATAGCAAGCATTCCCTGATTTCAGTCTGCCCTTAATTTCCTCGTGAATAGAATTTTGATTTGTTTAAGGTTGTTCCCAAACATATGAGCTCTTCCACCCTTTCAAAGGAACTATGAATTGTGTACGCATAGTTATGAAATCATAAAGAAAAGAGTAGGTTTGGGAGGTCTAACTTTAGGTGGGAGTGTAATATTAAAAGATGACATGAGGAAACAGAATGTGAGAGTATGTTTAGGATTCAGCTACTTCAAGACAGTGTCCAGTGACAGGATTTTGTGAACAGAATAGTTAATATTCAGGTTCCATAATGGCAGTTAATTTCTTGACCAGTTCACTACTATTGATGATTTACTTGGTGCTTACAAAGCGTTAATCTGGGGGTATTCTATCAGCTGACTACAGAATTTACTGCATTTTGTAACATACACAGAGCTGATGTCCTTTCAATTAAAATAATTCAATGTGTCACGAGGCACAAAAGGAAGCTTTCAGCAAAGCGCTACACCATGGAAATGTGTAATGAAATATAAATTTTAATTTCCCCCTTCTCCAAATCCTAATAAACTAGTAATGTTTGCAGGTTGACGCCAATTGGTGTCAGCAGTGTTATCTGTGGAAAGATCTTATCAGTAGAAGATCTGGGTTTGGTGATGCAGCAACTGGGCTGGTTCGTCTTTACAGTGTCATTGGGTGTCTTTATATACCAGCTGGTGATAATGCAGCTGATATACTTTGTCATCATTCACCGCAACCCTTTCAAGTTCTACTGGAGGCTGGTTCCAGCCACTCTGACGGCCTTTGCTACCGCGTCAACGTGAGTAACTCGAGTCTCCCACTTCTAACTCACCTACACTCCTGGTATGTAATGTTTCTGATCCATATTCATGCCACAGATATACGTTGTTTTCGATACCAGCAGAGGTATTTTCAGATCGTTTTCTACAGCACACAGGGTTCTCACTATCTGAAAACAGATTCCATGTTTGACAAGGGAATTATAATGAGGGAGGCTTCCTTCAAGCTCTCTCAGTATCATTACTTTTACTATTGTAACAAGTTTCAAATAACAAAATTCTCGGCCAGGCATTTTGATTTTGGTGGAATGAAGCAAGTAAACAATTTAGTATATTACTAGTAGGTACATTTTGGTGTTGGTCGATGTGTTGAAAGACCTGCTTTTTATTCAGGAAGTCCCGGGTTTAAATCTCAGCCCAGGGACTGGTTATCCTCTCTTGGATTTTCATGGTTTTCTACGGTTTGTCAAGATAAATAGAGGGATAGTATGATCCACTAACTTCAAAATTAATTGTCATACTACTATTATGACTACTACTACTACTACTACTACTACTACTACTACTACTATTACTACTATTATAATAATAATAATAATAATAATAATAATAATATATTTAGTATTCCAGAGATCCATCAGAGTGGATATAGAACTTGTCAATAGATTACAATAAACACGGTACAAAATGAGTGTCGTCAGTAAGATACATACAAAAATGATTTGTGGTTATACCACATAACTAAAACAAAATCAAGTTTATACAAGGAAATGTAATCAGTTTAGAATACACAATCACTGAGTACATATATGATATAACTAGGTAAAACCTACAACCATTCAGGGGTGCTTATCTAATGCATATCAAAAGATCTCAAATCATTATACCACTATATTAAAATTTTTGTACTATAGTCCTTAATTTACAGTTGACTAAAGTACTCTTCCAAGGTGTAAAATGAATAAGTGTATAAATCTTTTTCAAAGCAATTATAAATTTTTCCTGGTTACCAGCAACATTCTTAATCTCCGAAGGTAAATTATTGAAAATTTTTATCCCCGAATAGTAAGCTCCTTTCTGATAAATGGTTAAGTTTGCTTGAGGAAGGTATAAATTATTTCATTGTCTAGTATCCAAATTGTAATTTTCAGTGTTTGTTAGAAAAAGTGTTTTATTTTGAATTACAAGCATTAATAAAGATAAAATATATTGAGATTTCAAAGGTAAGATTTAAAATTTCTTAAATAAGCTGCTACATGAAATTCTATTCCTGCAACCTTCCATAATTCTAATTACCTTTTTTTGTAATCTAAAAATTATGGAGCTATGCCATGAGTTTCCCCAAAATATAATTCCATAGCTCATAACCAAGTGAAAAAAGCATAATAAATCATTTTTAATGATGGGGCAGATATGTATGTTTTTGCATTTTGAATTATATAACAAGCCTTACTTAGCTTTTTCACAAGTAGGTCAATATGATTATTCCAAGACAATGTTTTATTCATTGTCACCCCCAGGGATTTTGTGTAAAACCTGTTGGTAATAAAATTATTGTTAAAACCTATTTGTAGGTTAACTGACATATTTCTCTTGGTTGTAAAGTGTACATAATTTGTTTTATTAAAGTTTAAAGATAATTGGTTTGCTCCCAGCCATTTATTTAAGGTTTTAAAAACTATGGAAATGTTTTTGTTTAAATCTCTTAAGTTAGAGTGAGTAAATAAAATACTAGTATCATCAGCAAAAATTATAGGTGCTGAAGTTTTATTTATAATCTTAAGTAAATCATTTATATATAAAAGAAAAAGTAGAGGTCTCAAAATAGAACCTTGTGGGAATCTATGTCTTATTTTAGCCCAATTTGAAACTTGATTACTATTCTCGTTGCCATTATATATTGCTGTTCTACAATATCTGTTATCTAAATAAGATTGATATAATTGAAGAACCTTGTCACTAATTCCATAAAATTTCAATTTACATAATAAAATATCATGATTAACACAATCAAATGCTTTCTTTAAATCACAAAAAATCCCTCCTACTAGTAGTTTATTGTTCATGGCATTTAAGATCTCAGTTGTTAGTTTATAGGTTGTATTATCAGTCCTCAGCCCCAATCTGAAACCATATTGTTCATTAAACATTAAATAGCCTAATCAGTTTAATACACCGTTAAATGTACCATGAATCAGTTAACAGGAAACAGGGAAATTAACTTCTAAGTATTGTGAGGGTATGGAAATAAAGGAAACCACAGTAGGCTGAATGTGTAACTTAATGAGGTTGGCAAGGAATGGGTGCAGGGACTTCTGTGGGGAAACTTCTTAGAAAATGGCCATTTATAAACCTAAGGTAAGGTTGGATAACTTTATGATTTAATATATATTCAAAAAGTGGAGAATTAATTTTCAGTTCTTACAACATTCAGAAACTTTGCATTACATCTCGTGTGTTGGCATACAGTTTATTATTCATTACAACAACTGATTAAAAACATTCTGAAAATAGGATCTAAAATATCAGTAGTTCTGTTTCATCATGTGAATTTAAAGTTAGCGTGAAAATGAATTACTTAATGTGTTTCACATCATTTTTCAAAAGCAACCAAAGAAATGGTTTAGAGGTACACAGTACTGCATTATTAAGCCATAATTATATCCTTATTGCAGAGCAGCTGCGCTACCTGTCACTTTCCGCTGCATGGATGAGAAAGTGCATGTAGATCCACGTATATCACGCTTCATCCTACCAGTTGGCTGCAGCATCAATATGGATGGTACAGCACTGTTTGTTGCTGTTGCCTCTATCTTCATAACACAGATGAATGAACTGCAGCTCAGTGTGGGAGAAATCATTACAATCTGGTATGCTGGATGTGTTGAGCCAACCATCTATTTTAAAAATCTAACACTGCACTGACTGTATGAATGGAACAAAAATATATTTTAGGAGAAGAATGAAATATCTTTTTCTTTAGTTCTGTTATGAGGGTACTTAACAGTTTCTTGGCAATTACACAAATTTTTGTCTGGCTCAAAGCATAAACCAAGATAAAATTGAAAATATTTGTTGGCTAAAACAAAACAAATTTATGATGTTCTCCTCTGTAATGAAGTACAGTAATCATTGGTATAGCATGGGGGTTGAGGACAGTGATTATGTCATATTAGGCAGAACCACATTGTTCAAACTTCTTATGGGAAACATAGGGTTACATGAATGCAAATGATTCTGGGCCCTTCTCCTCCTTCCATTGCTTAAAATACTTGACTTTGGAAATCAAACTTTTACACAGTGCTCAGGAAGATGATGCTGACAGCTTCCATATTGGAAAGTTGGTCCATGTGTTCCCATATGTATTAAAATTTTTCAGCATTTAGCTCTTTTGTCCCTATATATTTAATCATTTTGAGCTGCAGAGAGTCAAAACCATGCTGGCAGTAACATGTCGGGTGAGGAGCCGCTGTACAAAATGCAAAACACCACATTCATGGTACATATTTCTCATTCTTTGAATAATGCTAAGTTTTGTGGAAGTATGAAGTTACACATACCCTGAATGTAACTTAGTTGTATGTTGTATTATGTAGTATTGTATGTTTCAAAAACTGTATATCTACTTGTCATTCCTTTCATTACCTCTGCTCATTTCCAAGCAAAGCAAAAAAAATCAAAGCAAGACATGAATTTGTTCCTGGATATTTTGTACATACTGCTGCTTTGCAATGTGCTGCAACACCTATTCTTGCAGTGGTGACACATAGACTGACCTTTTAAGTTTTAATCACATGAAATATTGTTGTGTGCTTAGAAAAACCTGTTAAACTAGGCAGTAACCTCTTTTGGTGTCTTTTCTCATTACTCCCCATTGTTAAGCTACATCAATACAACACAGGAACTCTATATTTTCTTGCAAGCTAAAACAAATTTCTTCTGTATATGTAGTTTAGCATCAACAGCAGCAAGTTTTTCATCTGCTAGTGTCCCCAGTGCAGCTCTTGTTCTCATCTTCATGGTGCTATCAACAATTAATGCACCATCACAAGACGTGTTTCTGTTGTTTGCAGTTGACTGGTTTGTGTAAGTATCAATCTTACTTATGCGTTGTTCATAAATATTTCAGAAATATGGTGCATATGGCATTGAAGCACAAAGCATTTTGGACCAAAATTAGCTTTGCCTGGAAACTACACAGTTTTATTACACAGTGATAGTATTATGTGTCTTTGTATTATGCTGATTGACCACAAAGTAACAAACATGCGGCTATTATAATTAAACTAGTAACAATTTTATGAGTTGTTTTCCTACAGTTCGTATTTAACTCTCTCTCTTCCGTGCTCTCTCTCCCCTCATCCCCCTCTGGTCTGAAAATTTGCTCATGTTTTCTGTTTTCAAACAAACTTTATTCTCTCTTCCCTGAGCATGTGAGTGACTAAATTTTGTTATTTCCGTTTTCCATAGAGATAGAATCCGAACCACCAACAACATGCTGGGTGACTGCTATGCAGCAGCCATTGTGGAACATTTGTCAAAAGAGCAACTAGCTGCTGCAGGTGCAGCTATTCATCAGGTTAGAACAAACCTGAACTTATATACAGTTACCAATTGGTTACCTCCACATACTTAATTTGTAGACTTATTTCTATAGTATTAAGATCTGTTACAAACAAACACTGAAGCAAAGTGGCTAGTATTCCATTTTCATTCATGGGAAATACTGATAAAGCTGCCTTATGTTTTAATGTTTCTGACCTATACTGTGTAAGTCCTCAATGTAAATGTTTGTTGGGACGTTGACTACCCTGGCTGATATTTTTGCTATGGTGTTCCCTAGTTCGTCCAGGAGAATTATGTGGTAAAACCGCAAATTAAGTCATGGCTTTTCTCTTCAATGTTCTTTCCAAGTTATTACAAATCACATTCACAGTTTATGCTACATTCTGTAAAAGCTGCAACATTGACCACTGGATAATCCAGAAAGCTAAGCGATCCATTATATTACATTGTTACATCAACCAGCAGCATTTGACACCAATTCTAAAATCTTGGTCTTTAATTATTTGTAGCTTGGTTTTATTTTTAGTTTATATATCAATCATGTACAGGAAATAGTAAAGAGAAGAGAACGGAATGGGCAGCAAGGAAAGCAGTGCAGGAGAACAAGTGAAAAGTGATTATGTCTATCCACAATGTTCTTAGAAGCATTCATATACACAATAAGCACCACATTTTAATTTCTGGGAAATTAAATCTCCAGCAACCCTGTGACCCTGGTTATGTTGGATATCAGAACTTTTTCTGTTGCTGGAGCCACAGATAAGTTTGAGCTACCAGAATCATCATTAAATAAACCAAAAAACAAAAATTACAAAGACTGGAGAGTTACCATTTCAAATTTCATCCTAGAAACTGTCTTTCTTGGGTGAGAATTTTGTGCCTTTCCTAAGACCCTGCAGACAAATGCCAAGGCCATGACCGCTGCTTTTCTCCTCTTTCAAATAAGATTTATTAATCATTAATAACTGTCATCTGGAAAAGTATAGTCTTAACAACTGAAAGTGTTGTGAAATAAACCAAGAACAAATAAACAAACTGTTAGGTTTTAAACTTTTCCCACATTCCATTCAACATAATGTAATGAAATGTTCAACACCATTTCATTTCACAAAGTAAATCTAACCATTTTGATCCACATAATTCATTGATTCATTATTATATTAATATCATTTTTAATATCTTTTCATTCTTCCATTTTGCTGCTTTCCAAGATGTTTCTTTAACATCATTAAACACATATTTCTACTTGTCTCCACTTCAGGTACAGTATGTTCCTTGATTTTAATACAGTAGAAATAACAAAAGACCTGCAATGAATTACAGAATTTTTTCTTATTCATAATGAATAATTCACAAGGAAATTAAAAAAATATTCTTACAAATTGTACATTTTTTAATACTCATAAGTAAGTTTTATCTGCCGTAACTATAAAATTACATTGCAGTTGAGTCTCTCTGTCCTGCCTTAGGCATGATTGATGCTACAATACATTTATGGAAATATCTGAATTATAAGAATTTGAGATTTAACCTAAAAAAAAATTTATATTAAATTAAAGTTGACTTAACTGGTTTTTCATTTTGATTTATTGTAAGGTATATTATATATCCTTTGTTGACATAATTTGCCAGGCTGTGGTGAAATATCAATGCCTGGCTTACTAGTAACAAGGTAGTATCAATTCCCTTGATTAGGACACCATGGTTTACAACTATAAAATCAATGGAATGAGTGTTTAATATTATGGAAGGTACATAAGATTTTCAGTTGTACAACAAGCAGCATCTCCCTCATGGCCTCATTTGCATGTTGTGTATTGGTAATTGTATGCAATTAACTGTTCAGTATTCCCTTAGTTATTTACAATCTGTTGGTACATTATGAAACTGTTGCAGATTTTGGTTCTGTAGTGTCTTCATTTTCATTTCCGCTCTCATGTGCCTGTAACTTAAATTCTATAGTTTTACTTGCACCATTTGTATTTCATCTGAAGAATATTTTCACAGTATACAGTGCAGTTCATTCATTCATTCATTCATTCATTCATTCATTCATTCCATTAGCATGTGCAGAATGCAAAAATTCCTTGCCGTTCTCAGGAGCTTCTTCCATTCCTTTCTGTTATGTACTTTTACTTGCCACCGTTCTCTGCCAACTATTCTTCCAACCTCTCTCACTTCATCTTACCATCTATTTCTTGGTTTACCACTCAATCTTGTTGTTCCCAAATTCATATATAATACCCTTTGAGGAATTCTATTTTCTTCCATTCTCTGTACATGCCCAAACCAACGTAGTCTATTTAAACTTATTGTCTCTGTTATAGTAGGTTTTTTAACCCATGCATAAATTTCTTTATGCATGAGATAGATTACATAATTATCAACTTGTCTGTCTCTTTAAACTTCCTTACTGTACATTCTGGAGTGAAGTGTTTATTTTATAGGAAGATCAAATGGCACCATCAAGCAATTATCTCCTGCCAGTGCACTATACTGCCTCCAGTGAACCAACAGAACCACAAGCTGTAGTTGCGGAAATGCTGCCAAACGTAGTAACAAATGGTGCAGTGAAAAAGCTGTAAAAAAGTGACATTAATGTTAGAGCTTTAATTGTTATTTTGTAAGTATATGAAGACAACAAAAGTAATTTTCTATATTTTGTTATTGTGAGTTATAACACTGTAGAGAGGCGTACCAAACTACCAGAGGAACATACTACTGCCACCTTCAGGGTGGAAAATATTCAAATTTATGACAAACTGAATCTGTGATCTGAAAACAACTAAATTTCTCCCATAAAGATGAGCGTACTTATTAAACGAAATTCATGTGTCAAAAAAAAATTCTTATCAAATGTCACTCAGTGTAATAAATGAAATCAACAGTTAAGTGTCTGGCAAAAAAACTGATGATGTTAAATTAAAAGCCTAAAAGAGCTCCAGGATATGTTTCATAGGTTAACAGTAGTACTGGTGGTGGCAGTGGTGGTGGTGGTGGTGGTGGTTGTGGTGGTTTTGGTGGTGGTGGTGTTTGTGTTGGTGGTGGTGGTGGTGGATGACTTCTTCTCTAATGTCCCCACATATTCGGCAATCCTGTCACTCCGTCAGTTCGAGATTAAATAAGTGTGATTTTATTGGTTGTGTGGCCTGTTAATTGCCCCACTGCCACCTTACGTCTCAGTATACTCATTGCCTGGAGCTTGCTCTAGGCGGCAGAGGGTGACTAATCTGCATTTTGACTAGTAGCAGCCATGACAAGCTACACCCTTAGTCAAGTGGTCCTGCCGTAAGTCGCTTCTGAAAACCTCTTTGACGGCAGCAAAGAGGACATCAACAACCCATGCAATGCGGTCTTTTTGGCTCCAACCTTGGCCAATCTATCTGCCTCTTCATTTGCCACTATTCTCTGATGTCCAGGTATCCACACTATGGTGACTTTATTGGGTCCACTGAGTTTTTATAGGGCTTGCATACATTCCCAAAACAAAGCTGATTCAGCAATAGATTTTGCAAGTGCTGCAATAACCACCATACTTTCAAAGAAGGTACATACTCTCCTCAACGTCATATTCTTGGACGAAAGTTGTTCTGCACACCTTAGAATGGGCATCACCTCAGCTGAGAGCACCATGGAGGTGCTACCTATTGTAAAATTTTCTTATGGATACTAACTTGTTTTAGCGTGAAAGGGTGTTTATGTAGAAATTTGTGCTATGTTTGCCCTAGGTCTATGTTCTTCCATTCTCCCTAACACTACAATTTGAATGTGGTGAATCTAGCTGCTCCATCGACAGCCAGGTCCAGAGGAGTCAAACAGAGAGCTACTTTCAGCGCCTCTGTGGATGTAGTTCACATAGAAACAACTGCAGCTCTCAGGTAGCTACCGAAAAGGCAATGCAGTATGTTCCTTGTCTCCACCCTGGTCAGTGTGGGCAACCAGACCACTAACGTACAATGTACTGTATGCTGGGCAGCAAAAGTGTCATGTACATCCAAAAAGGTTTTGTGGGGTTTATTCCCCAAGCCTTGCCAATGGCTTTTCCACTCTCCCATGTAGAAGAGTAGAATTTCTGCCTCCTTTTGGTAACATGTTACTTCCACTTTAATTTTGGGTCTAAAAAGCCCCCTTAATATTTCACTGAATAAGTGAAGGCAGTTACCTTACCCTCAAGCTTTAGCAAGTAATCAAAAACTTATGTTATTTATTCTGCTTTTTATTTGCTGGTGAAGACCATAACATTAATCTTTGACATATCTCTTAGACCTCTGGTCTTGCACCATCCTTGCCTAATCTTCAGGGCACTCTCTGTGAGATATCTGGGGGTATGTTTGTATCATCTGCATAACTACAGATGAAGAAGCCTTCCTTTTGCAAGGCTTCCAAGAAGTTGTTTATCACGAGGTGATGTAAGGCAGTTTCAGTAGACTTATCGTCACTCTAAGCATGCTATGAGGTGACCAGTAGATGTTTGACCAGAGACCAGTCTCTTCATGTGCAGGGTTGAAAATAACTGCACCCTGCCTCTCAAAGATGCCTTTAAAAACTGGTGCATTTGAGCCCTTGACAAAGTCAAGGATATGGCCTTTGATTAGTTTTTTATCCAGTCCACCTCACTAATGTCCATCTTCCTGTCAGTAGAGACCAACAGAATGATGGCCACCCTGACCAGGTTGGACATCACTGGAATGTAGGTTCATTGGTCACCAACCTCCAGGCTTCTTGCCTGGATAATCACCAAACAGGCTGAGAGAGCATGGGTTCTGCCTTGGGTATTTAATCACTCTGCTGAACCTGACGCAGTTCTTTTTACCTTCCTGAGGTTGAACTTTCACTGGCTGTTTACCTAGTTTTCTCGGGCTTGATTCCTCCAGCTTTTTGCTACACAGGATAGCAGGCCCTGGAGAATTTCATTATCTCTCGTTCTTTCATCGGCGTTACAACCCACTATGGGTTTTAGCCTTCTCAGTGATTCTCCTCCATTCCGTC
>Ga0209737_10003707_pt1 | contig 10668 bp, 8 predicted proteins | sample TergutCu122P3_FD_187284 | JGI IMG/M metagenome (GOLD analysis project Ga0209737, IMG submission 187284) | Cubitermes ugandensis P3 segment gut microbial communities from Kakamega Forest, Kenya - Cu122 P3 (SPAdes) (version 2) | ecosystem: Host-associated > Arthropoda: Insects > Digestive system >...
TCAAGGAAGAACTTTAACCGGTATAGGGCGTTCTGATAGTTCAAGGAAGCGGTCCGAGTTCCTAACATTCAGGTGTATACCACAGTGAGTTAGCCTCATGAGAATTGTGTATGGTTCATCACTAACAAGAGGAGGACGTGTGTCTGCTGAGGTGCGCTAGCAATCGGATCAACAGGCATATATGCTGATATAGAAATGTACCATCTAATTGCCAATTAGTTAAATGGGTTGCATAAACAGAGAGACAGTGGTACTAAATAAAATTTCAGATGCTACCAACAAAAACCTTATCAGATTCGATGAACCCCACCCATATCCCAAAGAAGTCTCACTTACTGTACTGAACTAGACATGGCACAAAACGTACATAGGCTGAGTGTGTACAACATGTAGGGTTCAATTTACAGAATATATGTAATGAATATTTCATGTTAATTAGCTCTAATCAAAATATTCCGCCTAACACAACTTTGGTTATTTATTTTTTACTGCAGGTAGTATGCAGTATGCTGCATGTTTCATGCCGGTCACTTCCAGGCCATGTTTTTACAAGGAAAATCTAGAAGCTTTTCACCATTACATGCATGCAGGGATTGAGATCTCAGTCATTCATATAAACCAACTATTTACTGTAGAGAAACAAATAACCAAACTGGTATTAGATGGACTTTTTATTGATTAATTTATCTTACACTCAACGGAACGAAATATATCATACTCGTAGTTAAATCATCTGTGTTAAGAGGAATACTGAATTCTGTTGAACTACTTGACAATATTTTGTTTGTACTTAAGATTGCGTTCCAGTCTGCTCAGCACTGTATTTTAGGACTACACACCTGTCACCTTCCCTGGAGTCTTTTGTCCATTTGTAATCTGTAGAAATATTCTCTTAATGCAGGCCTGGTCAAACTGCAGTGCTGTGTTGCCCGCAGAATAATGTTCAAAACGAGGGAAGGCCTTTCAACCCTTTTGCTGGCAAAGCCAAAGTAGAACATCTAAGCAATTTTGAAGTTCTTTCTTTATGGAGACATATAACTTTATTAATTCATTTTATAAATATGTGCCAAATATAGCGACATCATAGCCTATTTTCTGAACTAAATGTTTTATAAATTTTTCCTATTATCAGTATCATTTATTTTTATAGCACATGGAAAAATACACAAATTTATACATTTAACATAATTATTGGAAGGACTATACTGAATCTTTTTTCATTCTGTATATTGAGTTACATGTTGCCCGCATGCAGACCAAATTTTGCTGAAGTTGCCCGCATTACATAGAAAGTTGAGCAGGTCTAGCCTATTGTGCATTGACAGTTCTGTATAACTACTTACGATTCGGACAAATAAAAACTTGTTACGATAAAAACCGCGTATAGCAGAGAGACGAAACTGCTTATGTTAGAAACTGAAGATACTACTGAGCTGCAAGTTGCAGATATCCTACTGAAGAGCTGATGGCTGTTTTGTTGTATTCAAGAAATTTCTTGCTTTTTATTGCCCTCGGCATGCTCTAGTGCTTATGAATGACATCGCACTTGTCCCTGTCTTGAGCTGAATGGAATAGATTCCACATCCTCCCACAAACTCTTTAAGTTCACTTTTCATATTTTACTCCTATCTACTCTCACGTCTTCAAAGTAGTTCGTATTTTCCAGGTCCCACCAAAACCTTTTGTCTTTATGAGTCTTACGCCTCTTTCCATGCGACTGACGAATTCAAAACGTAGAGTTCCTCATTACGAAGTCTTTTCAAATTTCGGTAACTTATCTTCGGTTCAAATACCCTCAAACTTCTTCAGTCTACGTTCTTTTCTTAAAGTAATAATCACCAGAAGTGTTAAAATGCTAAGAACCTGAAGTACCGTCAACGTAGCTTTTAGATTCGAGCCGGGATGCTTCAGCATTACAGTGACGGGTTCTGGGCTGCCAGAATTTAATCTATTGAAGAATCTTTTCTGTACAGAGCACGTAGCACGCATGGGAGAGATTCTGAAATGTATGCGGGGTTTTATTGAGGCCTGAATGGTAGAAAATACAGCTGTTGATGAGAGGTTATTAAAATACCGGGTTATTCATAAGTCCGCGAAACATTTTAAAAATTCCCAACAAATAGACTACGCAACGGATCATGGTAATTCTTACGTCGATAGGCAGAGAAACTGTTGAATTTTTTTTAAGGAAAAGCCCGCGCACATAGTTGCCTTGATTTGCGGCTAGGAGACAGTGGTAGCAAATATGGCGTTCAGTAAAAGTGAGCAGTCATTTTGTGTTTTGGAATACGCAAGAACCTCGTCCGTTGTGACTGTGCAGCGACGATTTCGAGCAGAATTCCAGAAGGCAGCATCTATTTTCAACAGCATCAAGAAGTGGTATGCGAAATTCCGGGATGAAGGCTGTCTGTGCACAGCTCTTCGGCAGGGACGTCCAGGACCAAGCAAAGAAACTGTGAATCGTATTAGAGAAGCTTACCAGCGCAGCTCCTGCAAGTCCACTACACGTGCAAGTTTAGAGCTTGGCGTCGCGCAATCAACGGTGTGGCGAATTCTCCGTAAGAGCCTAAAGTGTAAATCCTGCAGGCTTGAGCTACATCAGGATCTCAGCGAAAATGACAAAGATGTGCGTCTCAATTTCTGCATTGAAATGCAAGAGAGATTTGCAGTTGACGGTTTCGCAGACTCGCTCATCTTTAGCGACGAAGCAACTTTCCATCTATCTGGAAAGGTGAATCGGTACAATGTGCGCATCTGGGGGACCGAAAATCCCCGCGTAGTCATAGAGAATGTGCGAGACTCTCCGAAGGTGAATGTCTTCTGCGCAATTTCGAATGAAAAGGTGTATGGACCATTTTTCTTTGAAGAGCCCACCGTCAATGTGATGGTTTACTAGCACATGTTAGAAAACTGGCTGATGCCACAGTTGAATGAAGACAGTGATGATTACGTCTTTCAACAAGATGGCTCTCCGGCTCACTACCACAAAGACGTGAGAGGGCATCTCAATCGAAGCTTGCCACAAAGGTGAATAGGACGCACAGGACAAGAAAATGACGCGTTAATGCGGTGGCCACACCGGTCCCCGGATTTAACCTCCTGCGACTTTTTCTTATGGGGGTTTGTGAAGTACACTGTCTTTGTGCCTCCATTCCCCGCTAATCTCCAGGATCTTCGCAACTGTATCACCGCTGCTGTGGCTCTGGTCGACCGTGATATGCTGACACGCATGTGGAACGAGATGGACTATCGCATAGTTGTCTGCCGTATTACCAAATGTGGACACATTGAGCATCTGTGAAATATGTTAAAAAAACTTGGAGAGTTTCTCTCTCTATCGGCGTTAGAACTACCATGATCTGTTGAGTAGTTTGTTTGTTGCGAATTTTTAAAATGTTTCACGGACTTATAAATAACCCGGTATTTAAGAAATAGAATGATGCGGGCTGTATTAATTGGGTTAAGAATGGGGACATAGGGAAGGATTTTGTAAAGACTATAATAAACTCTCGAGTTCAATAAAATGCAGAGAATTTCTTGACGAATCAGACATTACCTTTAAATGAGACACTACACTGTGGTATAATTAAATATGACTAACATAAATGACAATGGACATAGAATTTCCTAACCTTCAGTCTTTCCAATACACAAGTAACATAAGTAATTCTGTTGCATGCATAAATCAAACATGAAACACAAAGAATTCGAGTCTTTTTGTCGCGGCTTTGTGGTTAAGGACTCGTTATCGTACATAACGTTGCGTCAATGGATAATCAACGGCGACGTTGTGAAGGATCTAGAAGTCTAGACCCTTGACGATGAAGGCACAATGTTCTTTCGAAACGTCGAAAGTAGTGACGCGGCGTCATATCCTATAAGAACGGAATCCTCATTAATAAATTCCTAGTGAAATTAAATTTGTAAATCTGAATTCATTTTAGAGAAAACTATTATTGGGTGTCATCGATGATCAATCAAATATCAAAACAAATTTTTTCAAAGTTTCGAACACTTGAAGTTTAATGTCTAAAGATTCTGCGTTTCATCTTGCCTGATTTCATCAAAACCAACTTTATAAATCTTAAGATAATTTGTGAAAACACTGTAACAACAGTGTGTCTAAATTCACGCAAGCCTGAACGTCATAGATCCTCTCTTATTCATACTTAAGACATATCTGAGTACAAGAGACTTTGGAATACTAAAAAATTAATTCAATACGAAACCTCACTGTGAAGTCGAGAACACTTGACGTGGAGTGGACTATAAAATTGCAGCTCATAGATAATTTCCAGCATCTTTATCTGTAAACATGAAGTATTACACAACGTATTATATTATAAAAATATTTTACATATTATATGTACTTTACATTATATACTTTTATTACTATATATATATATATATATATATATATATACTTATTACATTAGATATTAATAAGATATTTTGTCAAAAGTGATTTCCCTGTTTATCCATAGCCAGCTTCACAACTGTTAGTTCAGTGAATAATTTTTGTTAAAACCATTACAGGAGAGTCTTTCAACAACTGCTAATATTCCTTTAATTTGTCAATAAATGCTTAATCATTTGCGTTTTGAAAATTGCTGCCTCGACAGGAAACGGTAGGGCACACATTCTTTTCAATGCTGAATTATGAAATTAAAAATAAAAATCACAGCAAAAACGTGAAGAGGCTATGAGCAGTCAGAACTTCTCCGCATTTGGAAGGCTTCAGGTTGGGTTCTTCATTTGGCTATCAACTATCTCAAATGAGGTCGTTCATAGTTTTCATTAGTTCCTCCAGTACGAGACTGGGATTGTACCTCAAAATAGGCGACGGTCAACCCATTCTACACCTTCCTGATTAATAATAGTTATGGTCTTTTGATAATACATTAAATACCTTAACGTAAGTATCAGTGAGTAGTAAAGCGAAAGTGTGGACCAGATGGCAGTGAGAAACAAGCAGGTGAAGTACGGACAACGGGAAGAACTGTTTGAATGAAACGGCCACTTCTAACATGTATTTTTTTTTCATGGCGCACCAGTCCCTAGTGGGCCAAGGACTCCTCATTGTGGAGGCTTCACAGTCACACTCAGGCACACTACACTCGGTAGGACTCCTCTGGATGAATGATCGGCCGGAACCAGAGACCTGACAACACACAACACTTACACGGGACAGACATCCAAGACCCCGGCGGGATTCAAACCCACAATCCCAGCAAGCGAGCGGCCGCAGACCCATGCCTTAGACTGCGCGGCCACTGGGATCGGCTGCATGTAATTTAATCCCGGTTAATATTTGTCATCTAACTCCGAATGAAATTAATTTACTAATACGTAAACACATTTTCGTTTAAATTTGTAAATTTAATTATGGCAGGAAAAGGACACCCTAAATGAAGAAAAAATCCCTACTGTAAAAGCCGAGATAAAGATTTTAAAGAAATTTTCTTTCAAGTGTTTTTGTTGTAAGTTCACCTTTTCACTGAGAGGTAAAAACAGAGGGAAAAGAGGTAATATTTTAACGTTTCCTGAATAGAATCCATTAATTTTCCCTTTATTACTGTTTTAGTCCAAATGAAGTTCACAATACGCTCAACTTTCTGTCGAGTTGGGTATGCAGCAGCTGATCGCAGTCAGCATTTCAAATACTGCCACAAAGTGCAGTACAAAAAATCTGATGCCGCAATATTTTTTATTTTATTTTGTTTGTGCACTCCCTTGCTTCATATGCGAGTGCTTGAAAGAGATCAGAAGCCCAGCTTCTACTGCGGAATTCTGTTTTATGACACACAGAAAACTCGAGACGTTTATGATCGCGTATAGATTGGTAAATATTTTCTAACGTCTCGGAGAACTACCCCCTACCTTGTGGTTCTTGGACACTGAAGATAAAGGCAGCAGGCTGCCTCATGACGTCTGTAAAAGCCAGTCGGCATGGCGTCATATTCCAGAGGAGCTAAATATTCATAAATGTCAAATATCGCGTTGATTCTTTGTTTTAATCTGGTAAACAGTAGACTACCGAAGTTTCGGAGAAACACACTGCCTCCATGACAATGAATATTCGCTATATTCCATAATGGTACACTTGAGACAGTGTTATTAAATAGAAAATATAGCTCCAAGTCATTCAGCAAGTTAGAATAGAGTTTAAAAGTAACTTAGCAAGCTATCTGACGCCGAGAATTTAATTCTGACTTGGTACTGTGTATCGAACATGGGCAGCAGATGGTACACGCAAGACTTAACGTATTCGCGGCTGAAATTTAAGCAAATTTAAGCTAATCCACGTTCCGTGTAGTACACTGATTATACAGTATATGATCCGACAAACTGCACAATCAATATTAAAAAATAATTTGTTACTTTGTCCCTCCTGTATGTTTCGACTTCTGCAAGTTAATTACCAGGGAGGTATACTTATCGATACTGTATGACATTTGAGCACCTATCCCACTGTCACACCAAGACTTGTATCCCGGGGCATCCCTAAGGAAAATACTGAAATTGTACCTTAAAACAGGCCCACACCACTTCCCATAATATATTTCACACTTCTCCATTCACATTTATCCCCCTTTCCATCTTACAGACCTACGGAGTTGAGAAAGTATCGTTAAATAAAATAAGCAAAAATGAGTTCAATTTCTGCCCGGCAAGAGGTACCGACAGCTTAAGATTTGGCAAATTTGTTGGTTTCTAAAATGTCACTGTTTTCAGCGTAGCCGGTGGCACGAATATTCAGAATCCGAAACTTTCCAGTTCAATTGTAGACTACGAATTCCCCACTATTATATTTACTTTACTTTTAGAAAGGGCCCGTACAAGGTTCAACAAGAAACTGCTTACTGGAGCCGCTTGAGCAGCTCCTCTGTTAGACCCAAATTACGTCATCTTTGAGTAACACACACACTTAGACAAGAACATACAAGTAAATGGCATCATATTGCACGCATGCATGGTACATGACGAGAAAGACTAATTTTCAAGGCTGATAATGTTGCATATGTAGTGTATACTTTACAATCAAAAATACAAATTACGGACCCAGAAAGGTAAGCCGTCATTAGGAGAAACACCAAACAATTTTCCCTGCGGCACCAAAAGTTTCTTTCGGCTGAGCAATTGTCAAGTAGTCAAAAACAAAAAACCAAACCTCAAAAGTTAAATGGCAAAAAGGTAAATTCGGTGTCCACATGTTTACGCCTTGAAGGATATGGGGAGATAGAGTTCTGGCTTCAGTCATTCTAAACCTTGACACCAGATGCAGTGTAGTGGTCGACTTCACGCCTCGGCCGCTTTAACCCGGGTAACATCCTCGATACCCATTGAACAGGAGGTTGGGTGGGCCCAGCCCGTAGCTTGATTGTTGTACTGACTGAACTACCCCGTCTCTCACAACAAATCGTCAAAACACTTCATATTCCTCAACTTAAATATTACGTTACCGTATGCATCATAACACGTCTGGGTCTTCTCTTGTATGACTTTTTAGACTCCTTTTTAGTGGCACAGAAGCGCCGAAACATGTTGAAAACATTAAATAAATTTTGTGTTTTTATAGCTACAGTATGTTTTGTTGTTTCTTTGCTTTTTATAATCTGCACGATTTGAGATCGTTACGGAAGGCAGGCCGTCGACTGTAAGGACCAAGAATTTCGCCAGTCGCTCGGAGTGTCCTGAACAAGGAACATGGTCTGAAGGAGGAGCTGATGAGGCATTAACGGTGATTCCACGTGACCCTCCAGAACGGACCAATGGGTCGCTCAGTGACTGAGGACCTCTGGCGGACAGAGGGCGAGAGGTAGTCCTGAGAGACCTACCAAACCTTCAACCGCGCAATGTATCCCGTGAGAAAGATCCATTTATCCCATTACGATTATAAGGATTTATAAGGTGTGTTAAAGCCTCTGATGTTAAAATATGTAGTAAAAATCTTGAGGTAGGGCGAAGCAGACCGCTACTGTAATCTGGGGTTGGGGTTGTTGTTGTTGTTGTTGTTGTTGCTGTAAGACTTGCAGAGGGAATAATCGCAGACACAAATGTCACTCTGTTAAAAGTTCGCTTTGGAAAACTGTCAATTTACTGTGTCGCACTTCAAATCGCTTGGCATACTATGTAAAACTTATTCTCAAATTCTGTGCGCTAGGTATTAAGCAGAGAGGGACTTCTTGCATGTCCGACGGCTTAGCCTACCAGTACCGGCATGACGGCCTGCAAATTCTACCTTGAAAATGGAAGCAGTAGATACATCTGCATCCTCAGCATTTATCGACCAAGACACAGGCGTCGCAATGCAAAACGTATAGAATAGAAGCTAACAACCAGCGCGTTGTCCTACTAATTGTGCCCTGAAAATGGAGGCAAAAGCTACATCCGAAAAGTCCATATTTATCTACCAGGCTACAAGACGACACACTGCAAAATAATTTTATAGTCACTGCCATGACTACCAAAATTTTAACATGCAGGTTTTCTTCTAAGAATGGCTACATTCAAAATTTGTCTCGAAGAAAATAGAATCGCAAATATACGCCCTTACTGTATGCCAGGACGTTTTTCAGTCCTCTGTTGATATTGATATTTATACTCGATTCAAATTATAAAACATATTTTCTTATCCGACCAAAGTTACGTATCAGAAGTGGCGACGATCAGAAATATCATACACGATGTAACAGATATTTTTACTTTCTTTCATGGCGCAAGAGCCCCTAGTGGGCCAGAGCTTCCTCATTATCGAGGCTTCACGGTCACACTCATTTAGACACACCACATTCGGTAGGACTCCTCTGAGACCTCTACCTGACTACACACAACACTCGCAAGACACAGACATCAATGCATCCAGTGGGATTCAAACCCCCATCACAGCAAGCCAGCGGCCGCAGACCCACGCCTCAGACCGGCGTAACTGATACTACCAGCATTAAATTACTAATTATTAAATAACAGACAGAAAGTTATTGTTGTGCTGCTACGCCACGATGTGAGGGCGCATGAAGGAGTGAGGTATAGCTCCACTTAATCTTAAACTCTCTTCCAGAGGAAGGTGGATGGTCAGTGACTATTCTCCCTGGACAGGAATCTGAGTGGATCCAGCAGCCGATTTACCCATTGTGGAGAAGAGAAAAATATCTGCGCTCATCTGTGGTTTCTTCACCATCCCTTCCTTTTAGTATTCACTACTGATTATAGACCCTCCCGTTCGACGCTACATAGCCTGAGATACAGACAGAATGATTTTGAACCATGAAGATTAGAGATTTTCTGAAAAAATTAATATGGACCAGATTATTGGAATTTATAATAATAATAATAATAATAATTCGGACCGCAAAGGGTTACATACAGACATCTGTAAACATTCCAGGCTACATTCTTCATTTCTAAAGAAAATTAATTTGAAAGGGAGAATGGATAACGCTTCTGATGCTGATATTGTTGCTACTACTGATACCATTGTTACTGTTGCTACTGCTGGTGCTACTACTGCTCTTGGTTCTGCTGCTGCTACTACTACCACTACTACTATTACTACTGCTAATCTTTGTGATTAGTTTGATGGCTAAAAATTTGAATAGCTGTGACTTGGAAGAAAAAAATCTGCCCATACATAAATACTCAGAGGAACGACAAGATCCTGACATTGCTTATTAAGCCATTGCTCTAATTCAGCAGTTGAAAGATTTTAGTCTTTTCAGTGTCACTGGTAATTGGCATGATGCACCGTTCCAAATTCACATCATCAGCAAATGTATGTGAAGTAAAAATCTTCATGTATGTGAGTCTATGTAATTAACTGAAGGCTGTCATGAGTTTCTGGAAGGATATAAAGACACTGGTTTGCAGAGAGCTATTTCAGCAGCTGCATTTCTTGCTGCTCATCTTCCAGTTGAACCTGAGTTTCGAAATGTGAAAAGAATATGCCATGTGAAATGTCATTTTCAATATGAATCTCACAAGCCAGTCATGACACTACAGAATAAATTGGAAGTTGAGTATTTCACAGTGTTCTTCCGTACTAATTTGATGTCAAAGAAGGACAATTGCATTAACACACAGGAAACTGAGGTTTCCTGTACCAGATCAGCAGATTACTGTAAAAAGGAGGGCTTATAAAACAGTTCAGATCTCGAGTTTGTTTCAACTGTTGGTTAGTATGCAGATTCCAAAGAAGCCTGTCTATGTGACATATTGGCATTCAAAGTTTTATGAAGAAGCTTCAAAAACCTATGACACTCAATATTTTAAAGTTAATGAAAAAGTCAATGAGGATGACATGTGCCCTGATACATGTGGGTTTCTTTGACAGTTGTGTTAACCGTGCCAGTTTCCAACACCAGTGGTGAGAAGACTTTTTCAAAACTCAGTGAGAATAACCTATAATCATCAGTGTCTCTTGAAGGATTTGAGTTCTGTAGCTACTCCTTCAATAGAAAATACCATCACTTAAAATCTCAGTTTCTCCAAAATGGTGAAAATTTTTATGTGAAAGTGAGAAAAAGTCATCTGTCATTAAAGCTATGAAGTAAAATATTTTCCTTAGTGTACCCATATACAGGGTGTCCCAGGAGGAATGGACAAAACTTCGGGAGAGTGTTCCTTATGTTAAACTATACCGATATAACCCAAAACACCTATATCCAAAGT
>Ga0209737_10003708_pt1 | contig 10668 bp, 15 predicted proteins | sample TergutCu122P3_FD_187284 | JGI IMG/M metagenome (GOLD analysis project Ga0209737, IMG submission 187284) | Cubitermes ugandensis P3 segment gut microbial communities from Kakamega Forest, Kenya - Cu122 P3 (SPAdes) (version 2) | ecosystem: Host-associated > Arthropoda: Insects > Digestive system...
CGTCCTTATAAGGCCTCAAATCATAGGAGCATAAATAATGACTGCAATTAATTTATCTAACCACTTTGTAGATATATGTGAAGTATATTATAAAGACTCTGGTAAGCATAAACGGCGATTAGAATCCGCACTGCCTGATGATTTTACTGTGCGCACTGCAACAGGTAAAGTCATGACTATCAGAAAACTGCTTAATTCAGCAGATTTGTTCGATTCGGGGCTACTTCAGGCAGCGATCCAAGACACGCTCATGCAGAGCGCGACTTATAAAAGAGTAATGCGCAATGCAATTATGCCAGAAACGATGAACCACACGATTGAACGGATTCCCGTTCCAATTCCGGCGGGCGTTGCGCGCTCTGTAGGAGAAGGTGCTGAGGTACCGCTATTTGGTTCTGACTTTACGTACGTCGATCTGGTTGCAACTAAGATAGGCGAACGGACTGGCATTACACAGGAAATGGTAGAGGAGAATCAATTTGGAGCAATTGCACACCATATTAAAATGGCTGGAGAATCTCTTGAGAATAGGCTAAATATGGATGCATTAACGACTCTGGTGCATGGATCACATACGTATGGTCATGTGGTTGACACAAATGGTGTAAATCAAGGTCGTTTGGCAATTTCGAAAGCAATTACGCTGTTAAATAAATCTGGCTATGAACCTAACACGATGGTTGTGTCACCCATATATGAGGAGATTCTCAGAGATGAGATGATCAGCACGTTTAACACGTCTTCTGCACAATCTACCGATATGCTCAGCCGTGGAACTGCGATGAGTCCTTTTATGGGAGTCACTCCTTACATGACTAATATCGGAGTCAACGACGATAAAAAGAGATCGCAAATCACCACATCCGTTGAGTGGGGAGAGAACATAGATGGTCAAGTGCTCGCAGTCGTGTACGACTATAACTGTGCGCAAAGGATAGGTATGCGTAGAGATATCACATCTACGACGTATAACGATCCTTTAAGAGATTTGGCGTCTAACAACGAAGTTTTTACGGCGCGGTTTGCGCATGAGTTTGTGAGAGCAAATGCAAAAAGCGCAGTCGCAATTGTAGCATAGGTGATATATAATGGTAATTCTATATAATTTAGATCAACCGGATATTACAAAATCCGGTCTGACATTAGGTCAGCACGTAAAATGGTATGGTGTTAAGGTTAATACAGGGATGCCAGCATGGCGCAATCTAACAAATGATCAAAAGGTTGCCGCGGTAACGCCTGGCGCCGCTACGACGCCTCCATCCGGTATAACTTTTGATGCACCTATTCACATCGCAACAGCGATGGATATATCTACAAATCAAACTACTGACAGCACAGATATATATTTGCATGGCCAAGAACAAGGTGTATCGATAGAGACGCCAACCGGCATAACTGGAACAATAGGCATGGCCATAGCAGGCAGTGAGCGTGACAAAGCACTGGAGGCAGGTACAGAATACGAGGCGATGGTAGGAGTCAAGTATAACAAAGTAGGTACAGCCGCTCCCACGATCGGTAACCGTGCCTTTGTCTTCCTCGATACTACCATAACCGGTAGGACGAAGAATTACCCAGCGCGTGGCGTGTACGTTGGGGATATCAACTTTACGTTGCAGTATGAAACTGTTGTAGATATCTAAATCCAAATCTTTTTTATTTTTTGTTAATTATATTATATATATGTGGTATATTTTGCGGTATATACCGGATCAGTTATTTAGGAGGCCTAAAAGCCCATTCCCCCCTATATGTCACTTATATAAATAAACCAGCTATTAAAATAACTGTATTAGACAAATGCCTAAAAATGTAGATCATGTAGATCCATGTATTGCTCATACATGGTTTCAAATAGCTTCATTTTAGTCTCTAAAATACAAAATAGACTCATTCTGAAAGAATGCTGTATATGTAGCAAAAACGAACAAACTTCTCTCTCTTATAGAGAGGATCTATATATCAAGGTCTCTTATGACCTCTACTATACCAACTATATACCAATAGTTTATTCAAACTTCTACATACTACATCATTACTAATATAAATGGATAAAATCGAAAAAGAAGAGCAAATAACACAGATGTATATCTGGATGTAGCATCTACATCAATCTACATTATCTACATCATTTGACAAATGTTTAAAAAAGAACGATATTAAGCGGTTGAATCCCGCTGGAAGTTGATTAATGCCGTCATATGTCTACATGCCTTGCACTCAATGCGTTGATGTATATCGCCTTTGTAGCGATACACGCCACACCTGCGGTTTTGGTCAGATCCGCACACGGGGCATACTAATCTACTCGCATATGGTCTATTCGCCGCTGTAGTGCCTCTGTTACGTTGTGCCACTGTATTACCTCCGATTCGTTCAAATCACTCAATTCAACGTGTCTTTGCACCAACTCGATAAAATCGAGTGATTCGTCATAATCTAATAGATCATAGCCCATCACCTCGAATATCTGCATCACTATATTAATATCACACGTAGTAAATAAAACATCAATCATTTCTGATTGTGACCATCTTGACCACACCCGTTCATAGCCTTCATCGATCAGTCCATCGACGATTATTAGGTCATCATGTACATCGAAATAAAATACAACTGTGTGTACATTAATGTCTATGATAGGTGCTATTGCAACACACAGTTCTATAAACTCCTCTGGCACATACCTCCTTAATTCTTCGTCTACTCGATATTCATCCATTCCAAGAAAATATAATTCCATTTATATCACCAAAAAAAGTGTTAGTAGAAGAATCCACCAACCCCGTTGTAAATCGCACCAATTATCCATGATTTGGTTGTTTCAACGTCGTATTGAACGTCGTCTGCCTCTGCAAGGATTGTTCTCACAGTTGCAACCAGTTCCTGATCATCTGCTGCCATTCGTGCAATCCAGTGGCGCACGTTTGTTGCTAATGCCAGTTCATCGAGGTATTTCTCCCCAATCGTGTCAATCGCCTTCATTCGTGGCGCGACTTCGGCAATCAGGTATTTAAATGCCTCATTGTGGTAATACTGCGCATTCATTTCGAACACGCGTACCACCGTTCGTGCATTTGGGGTTTGTACTGGCAGATCTGAAAACTTGACCTCTGGAGTCATTAACTTGAATTCAGCGGTCTGTACAGCCTTAACGGCGTTGATTTCTGCGTCTGTAAATTCCATCTGTTTTCTCCAGACAGGTTCTTCATCGCGTGTCGCTCTGACACCTGTCTACTTATAAGGTCTACCTATATACATATAAACCTTTCTATGATTTTTACCAATCTCCTCGTATATGTATTATGTAGACAAAAAAATAAAGGTCGAGGCTGCTTGTTTGCCATATGGCGCACAAAACCATCTGTCACAGCACACCGGTGTATGCCCTACCAGAATAACCCCAAATCATCGACTTATAACACACCTGTGTTTGTATACTAAAAATAGGTGAATGGTTGATATGTCTATTTTTATACACAGCCTTCTAGAGGCCTTCAATCTCGCTGGATATCACTCGGATTCTAACAGGTCTATATTACAGCATTCCATGCGTTTACAACCTCGTCCTGATCCATCACGCTGTATGGGCTTATGTAGATCGATGTAGCACTATCATCAAACTCTGTGTGATACTCACAGACGTCGTTATCATAGTCTGCACAGCGGGGGCAGTAGTATAACTTGACACCCTCTTGTATATTGCCAAAATCATATATCCTAACAAGCGGGTCGCTGACATTTGGTATACCGCACAGAGGGCATACAAATTCTTCAGCATCAAGCATGACACGGATATTTAGCAATGTCTCTACATGCTCTATCCCCATCTCTTTTAGATCAAACATACCCAATGTCCCGAACGTATGTTTTATTTCTCCGAGTGTATATAAACACTCTTCCGATTCGTATGTATCGGCATGTAGCATATCTTGTATAACCTCACCCAACACTTCCTCAACCATCTCAAGATACTTCGCCCTGTTTGCTATCACCTCAAATACATCTATCTCATCAGACAGATAATCGATTTCTATCACCATCTGTGCTGGTGGTTTCCTATTATAATCTACTCTAAACCGGCTGGCCACGTCGCACGGGTTATTCACGATTTCGTGCCTAATTTGATTGCGTAAGAATATATATTCATCTTTAAACATAATACTTCATCTCTTGTGTTTTATAAAAAAGGTGGTTATGCGGCCTCAGCCGCTTCAATCCACAATCTGATGATTTCTTCCGTGGTGTATACCGCGTTTGATGGCACCTCGTAGGTCTTGATGTATGTCTTGACCTCTGTCATCCTGACAGCCTGGTGTCCGAGCATCTCCGCGCAGCAAGGGCAGACATAGTGCCTGTGGTGGTTGTTGTAGTCAATCGTTGTTAGTTCGACTTCATACATCTCTTGATGTCCGCACGTTGGGCAGTCATATACTTCTGTTGCCATCATGATGATGACCTTTATCATCCCGCGGAAGTAGTCGAAGTTAAACCGGTATCTCTCTGCATTAAACCACGTCTCATACTTCGCCTCCATTGCGTCGAATTTGTCGCGTGCTTTGTATGCTGCTGATACGTTGCCTGTTTCAACGTCGATAACACCATTAAGGATTGTTTCGACTGCATCCATCACCATTTCTTTTACGACCTCGACTGATACGGTAACAGGTTGGTCATAAACGTTGTATGTTAGATATGTTTCTGTTGGTATAATGAACTCGTCGCATTCGACGGCGTCGTTTATTTGTGCTCTGATTTCTGTCTTCTGTTCTTTGGTTAGGTTTGTTTGTTCCATTGTTCTTCTCCAGACAGGTGCTTCATCGCATTTCGCTCTGACACCTGTCTACTTATAAGGTCTACCTATATACATATAAACCTTTCTACTATTATAAGCAATATCGTTGATATGAATCTATTATCAAATCAAAATAAATCCAATATGCCAACGGTTTAGATATAGCGCAACCAACCATCTGTCATGCAAACCATACTACTAATAGTATTAGTCATATACTAAAAACCCACCATACTATGAATAATACCTATTATGGTGATAGTCACTCTAATACATCACATACTATACTTATATAAACACAATACTAATAGATATAAACAAACCATTGGCAAAACGACATATAGGGGGGAATGGGCTTTTAGGTCTCCTTTCTGGAGAGCTCCAAATAACTAATTATATAAAAAGAAGTAGATAATTAATTATCAAACTGTATACACGGAAGCGGGGTTAATGCTCGCAGTATTGGATACTGCTTGGTTGTTGAGTATTCGACAAACACGCATACCTGCACCTTGCTTTCCATCAGTTTGAATAACTGTGTTTCAAATATCATATTAGAGTATATCACGGTGTCTCCAACTGTCACAATGATCCCTAGCGCGTTTCCAGCGTCGGTGTATATCACAGATATATGCTGTATTACGCCTGATACGGCGTAGTATGACAATGCGGGGTTATCGCACATATGTTTTACCTGATATGATATACATCGCACCGGTGATTTCGTGCTTTAATAGCATATCGCTTGTTTTGTTGCCTTTAGGTGATATATACTCAACAATTTTGATTTTATACCCAAAATGTTCGTCATTTTCTGCGTAACATAAAACATCAAATACATGCTTTAGGAGTTTGATGTCAAATGGCATTGCTTTTTCAAATATCTCTTCATTTTCATTGTTTAATGTGAATTTACATGCTACGTTCTCAAGTCGTGTTTTTAACATCTCGTCGAGTTGTATTTCAGGGTATACAACGTGTATACCTATCTTTGCATCCTGTATCATTTTATTTCACCCTTGTCAATAATTTCTTTCATGTGCTGTAAAGCCTCTAAATCGTTTATTAAAGATAAAAATTTTGGTTCATATGTTATTTCTGTATTCATGTATCTGTTTGAATAGAAGTTAACATATTTGTGGTTTCGTGCGCAGGATAAGCACCGCGTAACGTGCAGTGGTTTGTATCCCATCCCACAAAGCGCGCTATACACGTCCCCTATTGTCTTGCATTCGTTTATATGCATCAAACGTGCGATATTGAAAGCATCAGTGTCATCAAACTTCATAGTCTATCTCCGCGGGGGGAAGTACAGCTAACTCGTAGTGTGTTATCGTAGCCTCTGGCATGATGCAGTAAGAGGCAGCCCGTGCCTTACCTAACCTTGCCTCAAGATCTCCTATTGTCATCTTATACGTGTGTTTAGCACGCTCTGACGCTGCCGCACGCATTTCGTCCAGAAATTCAGGCAATTCAGATTCTACCTTCTGTATATCTACTGTTCGACGAACCTTCTCAAAAACTGGGCATATTTTACATTCGTGCCCGTATACGTTACCGAGTTCGAATTGCTCCTTCATTGCAGTCTGCATCTTATCCGCAAGGTGCGTTTTCAACTTTGTGTACGTAGATATTGAGTCATCGAGTATCATAATAGCATATTGTGCAGATTTGATATCATTGAGATCGACAACATCTGTGTTTTCTGTCAGTTCGATGAGCGCGGCAGTGTGTCTGTCTGTCTTTGCCCTGTGGATGATATATTCCTCGTATAACATTGTTATTCCTCTGATTTGTGTGTTGTTTCAAGTTCTACAGTCCATGTGCGTTTACACGCATCACATCTATATGACTGCGCAATCTCGCGCCTTCTTAATACAAACCCGTTCTTGCGGGTATTTGTACTGTTACAGTGCTTACAAGGCACTTTGTTTCCCAATGCTTTGATCATGTGATCAGACTAGTTATGACATCTGTCAATATAAACATATGGTTTGTACGATCAATACATTTAAATAGACATCTGGCAAACCTATGTATTAAGCATACAAGATATGCGAAACACAAAAAACTCTTAGGAGATCGTTAAATGACAGAATACAGCCGTAATGGCGATTTGATAAAAGTCGTTGAAGATGACGACTACATGGGTGTAATGCTCAAGTACCAAGACAAAGATGGTAAAGAGGCTAAAACCCTATTTGAATGTACGAACAAGGAACAACTATTGCAGGCTAAAGAGTTAGCCGCTAAAAACAACGGGAGAATCAAAATAACGCATGAAAATGGACTTATTAAAGCGGTTGGACTGCCTTCGCAGGGTGGTCAGAACTTTGATCCGCTCAAAGCGCGGAAGAGCACTATTGCTCGCATCTATTTCGACGTACTTTCCAAGACGGATATCACCGATTTCTCTGCTGTTAAAGCAGAAATAGAGGCTAAAGTCTTCGAAATCGATACACATTTGTCTTACATCCTTGATAAGGTGAAATAGGATGGTATACATTGACGGCGACACCGGCAAAGAGATGTATGATGGGTATACTACCGATACTGACGACGCCACAAACCACATGCTTGAGGTCATCCAATCGGCGAATGTCGAAAACCCAATCATCAAATCCCTTTTAGGGATGGTTGACAAACAACCCCCAATTGAGTTCACAATAGGCAATACAGCCATGAAATTCGGATTTCTATCTATGGGATCCATAAGTGAGCTGCGTGTAGATCAATCAACACGCACACTGTGCAAACTCCTCCATAGCGTTGATAAAAACGGCATATCACTCGCGGAATACGAATTGTTACCTCCTGTGGCTATTGCCGAAATATTCCGCATATACGCTGAAAAGCTCGAAATGGCTAGCGAAGTAACCGAATTTTTTCGGCGCGACTGATGAAGGACGTGGCATTTCCTACGTCCTTAGGGCATGGAATCTGAAACCAAGCGATTATAGCGAAATAAACGTATGCCTGTGGGCATACATGGTCGAGTCCATAAAACAGCGACAAAGCCACACTTGACAGTTGTCTCGAACTGCGCACCCTATCAAAACCTCTCTATTCTTTTTTATTTTTGTATACGAATAAACCAACAGATAGATTTTTCGTTATTTTTACAGAAACCTTTATATAGTTATCAGTAGACCTATAATATAGAGTGTGCATAGGAATACACACTCAAGGAGAAAACAAAATGAACCCAACATACACAAAGACGACCTACAAAACAGAGACACACACAATCATTGAAACACACAACGAATACGGCGAACTCCTCTGTGTAGAGGTTTGCGATATCAACACTGGCAACGCAACAAACGTATACAGCGGCCTGAAAGCACAGGCTGGCCACTACGAATGGATCGACTGCCAGACCACCGCTTACATCGGCAAAGTGTATTATTAAACCCAAAAAAACACCCCTTTTTAGAGGTAAAAACAATGAAACTCATAACATCTGACACAAAGATAAGCAGTGAAGACGCATGGATAATGGTTGAATTCGTATATCCAATCGAAATGAAGGCACGTAAGAGCCCCACAAGGCAAGCACAGATAACTATAGACTACGTATACACCTTCCTCTGATGAGGAAGCATACAAACCTTTTTTGAATCGCAGGATTATATATACTGTAATGTATCCAGAAAAATTACTGTCTGAAATGTTCACAAACCTTAACGGCACGTTTCGGTGCCGATTTGGAAGGGCTGCCGGTTATCTAGAAGGTGACAGGACAGGTATAGTAACCCATCGGTGTATTACATCAGTAGATAACCATGCTATAGCAAACACAACAATAAATAGTGAGTTATCAACAGTTAACATCCCATACACCGGATGGTATACGGTTGTTGATGTACGGGAGGCAAGAGGCCGGAATAATACAGTATCACACTTTGTATACGACCTCAGGAAGTGGGATTAACCATGAAGGATAATAAAATTGAGGTTGGAGTAATAGTAAAGGACGATACTTCAACAGGCATCAAAAGTATAGCAGATTCGCTAAAAGGCGTTACTGGTGATCTATCTAAAGTCGATGATATATTTTCAAATCTAGGTAAATACGCAAGTGATGCAGCTCAAAAGATAATCAACTTGTCAAAATCGGCGGGCAATTACGCCGGTATCCTTGATAAGATACAACAGACAGATCTAACAATAGATCCAAACGGGGGGGTTTCAAAATTTAATACTACCCTTGATTCTGTTACGAATTCGCTAAATGATATTATATCATCGAGTAAATCATTAAACGTCGAATTATCCGACGATTCTAAAACTAAGTCTTTTTCGTCGTTAAATGACGAATTAAATAATACCCATAGGAATGTTGCTGCATTAAAGCGTAGTGATGTCAAAATCCCGATTAAGGCAGATTTAAACCGAACTGATATAGCAGCAGCGAAAACCGAATTGTCTGCGCTAACAAACGTTCCGTTTATCATTCCACTCACGATCAACGAACGCGCTATAGAAGATGTAGACGAGATATATGATACCATTGACGAACTGGCTGGCGCACCATGGCCAGTCAAGATCGAACCAAGCGCAAATACAAAGGTTTTGGATGAAATAAATGAGTTTATTGTAGATCTGTCTAATAAAAAACATATTGTCGAAGTGGAAACGGTAACATCTGGCTTAGATAAGGTATATGATATAACAAATGTAGTAAAAGAATTGGACGATAATATAAATAACTTAAGTATAGATATCGATGTTAACACTGATAGCGTAAAGGACGCAAAACAGTCCGTTCAGGATTTAAACGACAATACAAAGGATATCAACGTAAAAGTAAATGTGGATGATAAATCCGTTAGCAAAATACGTTCAGTTTCGGACAAACTGTACACAATGAAGCGATCGATAACATCGATGATAACGCCTTTCGCATACTTTGCAGGATCCATTACCGCGGCAGTTGTTGCGTCTAATGCATTACTCAAATCTACGATAGAATACGACAAATCACTCAAACAGATTGCAGAAACATCAGAGTGGACTGCGCGCGGCATATCAGGGGTACACGATGAGGTCAAGCGCTTACAAAGAGCGTATGGTATCGCTGCAAGGGATGCAACAGCATCTATGCGTGCTATGGCACTGTCTGGTATATCAACATCAGATATAGATAGACTAGGTAAGGCCGTCAAAGCGACGGGTATAGAGATCAATCAATTGCGAGATAGAGCAATTGATATATCAGTAACATATAATTCTAATTTTGGCGAAATACTCGACGAGATAGCTCGTTTAGGCGAGAAATCGATAGATATCAACTCAACTATAAATAACATCGATCATACGATGAATACGCTGGATGATCTCACGATTTCGATTACAGAGTATACAGACGCTCTACTCCTGGCTGAAAAAGCAGGTATACCGATGGAGCGCACACAACGCGCGCTATACAGTATACTGGATGCCGCGGCAGACCCTGCAAGTAGGCTAAATCGTGCAATACGAGATTCGAAAACAGAATGGAATGATTTTACAGACGTATTACTAGCCCACGGCGGTGATGTCACTAAAACAATTGTTACACTTATCGACGCGTTAGAGTCGTATACTCCTCCAGAATTCGACACAAACAATATTGATGCTTTAATATCCAAATCAGATAACTTATATCAATTATTCTATAAAATAAGTGGAATCACGATAGATGAGGCGATTAAGAGCCCAACAAAACTTACACAGGCCATATCTGAAATAAATAAACATCTGTCATTAACTCCAGAGGAAATAGATCGCATCATTAAAGGTTTAAATCTTCTAGCTGAGGCCTCATCAGAGGAATACAGACTCGAAATGGTATTTTACGAAGATGAAGAATCAGAGCGTAAGATCCG
>Ga0209737_10003710_pt1 | contig 10666 bp, 8 predicted proteins | sample TergutCu122P3_FD_187284 | JGI IMG/M metagenome (GOLD analysis project Ga0209737, IMG submission 187284) | Cubitermes ugandensis P3 segment gut microbial communities from Kakamega Forest, Kenya - Cu122 P3 (SPAdes) (version 2) | ecosystem: Host-associated > Arthropoda: Insects > Digestive system >...
TAATAATTTGGTCCTTGTAGCCAGGTCAGGGCCAGAGAAGAAGGGTAAAGTCTCAAATCAGAACATATGTCAAGTCCTAAAAGCAGAAATACCACAGGAGAATGTATTTAAGTTGTTAAACATGAAATCATGTGGGTGTGCATTTGTTAGTAGGGTTTTTTCAGAATAGTGGATGAACATTCACGATGGCATTCGCTAGAGATTGTATGACCTTGACAAGGTGAGAGGGCTTGTATGCTCGTATGATCCTGAGTGGTATATCTGATACATAGCATGGAGTGGGGCTAATTGTATGTGTTCATAGCAGACAGTATGTTAATGTTGTGTTTTATGTTATTATAGTATTTCTGGATTGTGTGCGCTTCATATCACATCTGTAAATAATCATAGTGTCGGCCTTGTTTATTGTGTTCCAGAACAGTGTGCTCTCTGCGCTACCATATATAACATCCTGGTTGTTTGCAATAGGATTCAGCCACGTTGCTGACTGGTTGATCGCAAAAGGTTTTCTGTCTGTCGTCAGTTCCTATAAGATGTTTAATTCTCTAGGTATGCAGTGAACAGCATTATTTAGTTTGAAGTTGATTTTCTGTGGAAATGAAGTCACGCCATCTCCTAACCATGCAATTCCACAAAATAAAGCCATCCAAACAATAACAGTATTCATCATTCAAATAGGCATATTGTGTTTGCTCTTCTGCTTACCTTGCACAGAAGTGGGCCAGAGAAATGGGAGAAATAACTTCAGAATCAACAACTAAAATATTATTTAAACAAATATACAATATCAAGTACAAAACAAAAGTAGTTCAACATTAATAAAAAATGCAAAAGAATTCTCAGGCAATCCACTGGGTAACAACAAACATATACAGATTACATAAAGACCTTACTTGCCCATTTGTCACGTGGCCCTCAGGATGAGCCAATGCCCAACCCGCTGCCTATCAACCAAACCGAATTACAAAGAGAAACACAAGGGCTGAGAAAGAATTTACGTCACAACTCACCGGCTCTCCAGTTGACCACAGATTGCCTGTCCGACCACCAAGACAACCCTAACTTGGGTAAAAGGGTTTGAGATTCAAGGACAAATTCAAGGATAGTGGGACAAGGTTTTTCTCCACATGCAGGACTTCAAATAAGAGGTGTTTATCTTGATAATGTAAACATAAAAATGTCCCTTTGCATAAGTACCACACCATGAAGGCCGTACAGGGCTGAAGGAACAGATCTTCCATTCTTTGCTTCCAACTGAATGTTGCAATCAGGCAACACAACTTTATGTTCAGTAAGAAAAAGGCTAAACGCTTTGGCCAAAAAATGATTAACCATCGTCAGGCCCAACTACAAGAATACAAAAGGGGGTATATGTTACAACTGTATTTCAGGTTGGAGATGTAAACCTTCGCAATCTAAAATACACACATAGTGCAAAAGATATAGAATACCCGAAATATATGGTTTGAATTTTATAAAACGTTACAAATATATAGTATTATGTGAGATAAGCATTTAGATATAAAATTCTTTGGTAGCAACATGTATATATTGCAGTCAGATGATCGAAGTGTAGAAGAGGTCATACACTATTAGCACTTTTTCTACATTTCTGTGATCCATCTGCAATATATGCACGTTGCTTCCAAGAGTTTTATATCTAATTGCCCCTGTCAGATTATTGTATTTACTGTTTTTAACATTTTATAAATTTCAAATGATACATCTCAGACATTCTGTATCTTTTAAACTGTGTGTGTGTGTATTTTTAGATTATGAAGGTTGAGGTCTCCAACCTGAAATACAGTTGTAAAATATACCCCCTTTTGTATTCTTGTAATTGGGCCAGATGATGGCTAATCATTTTTAGCTGAAACATGTACCCCTATTCTTCCTGAATATAATGTTGTGTTGACTCATTGCAATATTCATATGAATTTCAAAACGCAGCCGGCCACCTTAAAGTAATGTTTTGCTTCATTCATCTCAGTGGTGGGTAGATATGCGTGATGAACCTTACACACCAGCCATTTTATCCCCATGGATATAGTCCTCAGTACCCATTGGAGAGGGAACTTGTTGGGCCCCAAACTTGGTCTTGGTGCTGTTCATAAGACAAAATTCTCAGTCTCTTCTGGGAATTGCACTGCCCACAGCCTAGTCACTTTACTGACTGAGCTACTGATTTGTTACTGTATCACAAGAGTTACAGGTTTAATTTCTTGCATCTGTCTTTTCTTTCAGGTACAGTAGTACCAGCGTTGGGTTTGGTGGCTGTAGGTTGGTTTGGGTGTGATCGTCTAGCCATCTTGCTCCTCCTGGTTATTACAGGAGGATTTACTGGAGCTACTTATGCTGGCAATCAGATGAATCACATTACCCTTAGTCCACATTATGCCGGGACACTCTTTGGCATCACTAATGCTGCAGCCAATGTTTGTGGATTTCTTGCTCCATATGCAGTTGGTTTGCTAATCAATGGAAATGTGAGTATTTACACACTGCATCAAGAACAAGATATGCTGCGACTCTCAATGTACTGCTCTTGAATATTTGTTTATTTAGGTTAGGCTGCCCTGCTATTTTACAACACTGTCAGTTAATGGCCATGGTGAATCTTAAGTACTTACAGAGAGCCCTTTTGCTTGTCGGCCTCATTTCTAACTGCAGGTGACTGTGTGCACAATTTGTGCTGGAGAAGGTAGCAGTGGAAATGGGATTTTGCTTTCCATCATCGTCCCACTGTTTCTCCGTATTCATATATCATCAATCTTTAAAGTGTACAAATAGCCTTGACCAAGCAGTGCACTGTGGCACGTGATTGGTCACAGCAGGGAAGTCAAAGCTGATTTGCATGTCCATTAACAAAATTATGTAATGTCAATTCAGGATGTGGTAATAACCATCATAGCTGTTATTGGACTGCAGATGAGAAGCTGGGTGGCTCAGTAATTATAGTGAGTAGGCTATGGATTGGATGATTTAGAGTATCAGGGTTAATTGCTGATGGAGGCATAGATTTTCTCCTTGTTTGTACTGAACTAGCTCTGAGGACCAGCCACCATCCTATATAATGTCTCTTTCTTGGGGATTCAGTGGCTGCAACATGATGTTAATCAGTCACCTACGTCCACTGCTGAAAGTCAAGAAAGGCTGGAACTTTACCTCCAAGAGAAGGCCAAGGATCATGGCTGTAGTTCTAATTCTGTGCTTTTCACATGCACACAGTGATATGCTTGCCTTTATGTTAGACACAATGGAACTTGTAATCTGTATTGCAAAAGGTAGAAATCTGGCCAGTAGTTCATAGATCGGCAATATAGCCCTTCGGTGTGGCTTTTGCACACCATGTGGTCTTTAATTTGTCTTTTGTCAATGACCTCTGTGTACCAAAATGTTTGAGTGCCTTGTGGGGTAATTTAAATTTAAAACTCCCCCATCCTGGCCCTGGTGTCACTGAAGGGTTCAGGTACACAGGATGAAGATTGAGGAAATATTCATATTCAGATTTTATTTAATACTCTCAGGATACCTTAGGACAGTGGCGTAAAGTATTCTACACCGCAGCAGCAGTGAGCACCATTGGCAATCTCTTCTACATTGTGTTTGCTTCAGCAACAGAGCAGCCTTGGAGTGTGGAAAGTTCAAGGAAAATTAAAGATGAAAAGGAAATTAACAGAACATGTGAGTGTATGACTGTATACAAGGGAATGAAAAATGTTGCTGTTGTAGTGGCCGAGGTTAGCCTGGCCGCTGCTATTTAGGTAGTGTGACCGGGTTTGAGGATTTTAAGGTAATTCGCTGCCACCAATAAATTAGACATATAAATTCCTTCCCTCTGATGGACTTGTAAGAGCGCTGTGATGAGAGATGGGTCTGGGATTATGATGTCAGCAGGTCGGAATGCGTTGCGCCTTATATCTGCAGCTGAATACTATGCACATTTGAATAACACTGGCTAGTTTATTTAGGACCATGTAGATAACTATTTGCTAGTTCTGACTACCAGTTTGTTAATTTAACTGCCCAACAAACATCACAGTAAAATCCTTGTCTTCAGTATTTGCAACAATAATTCTATGCCCCCTCTGCAGTATCAACACAGGCATTATTTAAACAGTCACAATCTGTATATATGCTTTCAACTTGTCCTGCAATTTCTAATAAGGTTGTATTAGTTCAGTTACATATTTCTAATAAAATGCACAGTCTCAATAAGTTCACCGCTGTTTACCTGCTAGTAAATAAATTAACATGTCACCAATGTAAAAGTAACTTTAACAAAGTATTTCTGCAAAGTAGCCATGGAGGTATCCTCTCTGTAAGCAGGGTGTTTCTTCTTCAAGCACAGCAAGGTGACCGATGCTTCAGCCCCGCATCGCCAAGCTAATAAAAGGTCTGGATGCCTAATCATGCCATAATTAAAACCTTGGCAAAACTTGCTAAACTCACTCTCGGTGTGGTGCAGTACTGTTCAAAGTGCGTTGCTGGGCTGAAAACCCTAACTTCCAATTCCCACACGCCTGCTGTGTTAACACCATAGAGAGGCAACAAATGTACAGTCTAAGGTAAAATACAATAAAATAACATTAAAACTGAAAAACTTTTACAAAAAAAACTATTGCCACCAATCATTCATTACACTGTAATTACATTACTAAGAAGAACATAACATTTGTTTCAGAAATGTTCATTTATACGTATAATTCCTGTATTATTAGTTTACCCCATGATGCGACTAACACATGCGGAACTTGTCCGCATGTTATTGGTGACAAGTGTATTAGAGAATTTTTTTCATCATATCCAGAATAGGTTTTGGAATCCGCGGATACTCTTACTTGAAGGCATGGTTTCGGAGGCTCACCCATTTCTTTGAGTTATCAGTTGCTGCTGCTAGTGAGGTGTGTCAAACCGTGTGGGATGAAAGGGGGTTACTGAGAACATTACATTAAGAGGGGACACAGAGAGCCATAAGGACAATCAAAATAATATAACACAGCAACATCACTTAGTTTCAGTAGCAGATATGGCGCTAACAAAAAAAGCAACACAGTATAAGTATGTTTAACTGGAATGAAGGACGTTTGTTTCAACTAGCAAATACATAAACCACTACAGATTTTCTAGCATGCTAGCTGCCACCTAAATTCCAGACACAGCTGATAGTGTGGCTAAGTCAGGCCTCCCCAACCATTCCAGTCACAGTATGAAACAATTTAGAATCCAGAAGTGTCATTATAATATTATTTCAGCTTTTTACCTTTAGGTCTGTATGAATATAAGCAACATCAACCATGGTTTGATGAAGAATGTTGATGATTTTTAGATCAAAGAAAGCAGGCTAAAATGCAGTGGTTATTTACTTACTCCATGGAGCAGAGTCCTTCTTGAGAAGCTAACTGGTTCTGCAGCTAGTCAAGAAATTCCCTGCATTTTTGGAACCCGAAGGTTGTACTCACAAGTGCCCGCCACCTGTCCCTATCCTGAGCCAACTCCATCCAGTCCCCACAACCGCCTCCCACTTCCTGAAGATCCATAAAATGCGGTGGTTACAGAATCTAAACCAAAGTAATGTAGATAATCTAAACAATATAAGATGTGAAGCTAGTAGACATTTCAGGAACAAGACCAAGGAATATCTGAAAGCTCAAATTGATGAATTTTAAACTTAAAAGTAAGAACAAGAATATCAGAGATGTGTACAGGGGTATAAATGACTTTAACAAGGGTTACCACCCTAGAACTAATATAGTAAAGGATGAGAAGGGTGATTTGGTTGCTCACCCCACAGTATTTTGTCTAGGTACAGGAATCGTTTCACTTGGTTAATGATGTTAGGCAGACTGAAATACAGACAGCAGAGCCACTAGTGCCTGAGCCCAGTGCCTTTGAGGTTGAGATGGTTATTGATTAAAGCAAGAGGTAGATCAGTTTGTGCTGAGATCGGTAAACTGATTAATTGTATTTGGAATAAAGAGGAATTGCCTGAGCAGTAGAAGGAGTCTGCCATTGTACCCATTTATAAGAAGGTTGATAAAAGTGGCTGTAGTAACTATAGATGCATATCACTTTTATCATCTACATAAAAAATGTTATCCAGCATTCTGCTGTAAAGGTTAAATCCATATGCAAGGAAATTATCGGGGATCATCAGTGTGGATTTCGGTGTAACTACTGATCATATATTCTGCATCCATCGAATACTTGAGAAAAAAAGGGAATGCAATGACAGAGTGCACCAGCTCTTAATAGGCTTCAAGAAAGCTTATGATTCATTTAGGAGGGAGGTCTTGTGTAATATTCTCATTGAGTTTGGTTTCTCCATGAAACTAGTAAGGCTAATAAAAATGTGTCTGAATGAGAGATATAAAACAGAGTCTGGGTAGGCAAACGTTTGTCTGACATGTTTGTTGTTAAGAAGGGTGTGAAACAAGAAGATGCTCTATCGCTGTTGCTTTTCAAATTTGCTTTTGAATATGCCATTAGGAGGGTTCAGGTCAACCAGGAAGGCTTGAAATTAAATGGTACACATCAGCCTCTAGTTTATGCTGATGATGCCAATATATTGGGCAGAAGCATACATGCTATAAAGAAAAACACAGCAGTTATAGTAGTTGCTAGTCAGGAGATTGGTCTAGAAGTAAATGTTGAGAAAACTAAGTGCATGGCCATGTCTTGAGACCAGAATGCAGAACAAAATCACAAAGTAAAGATTGATAATGAATCCTTTGAAAGGGTGGAACAGTTCAGATATTTGGGAACAACAAAATTCCATTCAGGAAGAAACAGAGCAGATTGAAGTCATGGATTGCTTGCTGTCAGGTGGTGCAAAGTCTTTTGTCGTCCAGTTTGCTGTCCAAAAATATAAAGATTAAAATATACAATAGTGTAATTTTGCCTGGTGTGAAAATTGGTTGTTTACATTGAGCAAGGAACGTAGGCTGAGGATGTTTGAGAACAGGGTAATGAGGAGGATATTTGGGCCTGAGAGGGATGAGGTAACAGGAAAGTGGACAAGACTACATAACAGCAAGCCCCTTTAACGCTGAATGACTTCTAAAGATGTTGTGCAGTGAGCCCTTTAAATAGCCGAATGACTTCAAAAGACATTGCAAACAGTGTGTCGAATTTTGGACGAATTTTGTTTACTCCTATCTGAAATACCACCGTGTTTTGGTATGCTGCAGGAACCTTGAAGGTCAGGGTTGCTCCGTGTAGCCAGAATAGACCCCCTCCACCTCCTAAACCCCTCCAAATACCCTGATTCATATGTCGACACATAGCAACTGCACAGTTATTTCAGTGAGTAATGCTGTTCGAGACATGGCTCGCCTTGTTTATCGCTTGCCCTGCAGTTCACTGTGGGTTGAAATATCAACACTGGCCTGTGTAACGAACTCTAGTTGTTGACCAGAAAGGTTGTCGGTGGCATAATGTACCCATGTAATTCAGACAAAACTAATGCTCAAAAAACGGAGATATCCACAAATATCGATATTTTCAGCTACAGGAGTGCCCACAGACTTGCTGCTTGTAGTGCTGGGGTAATCTGTAGGGGTTGTGGGGTAGTAACATGCGACAAACAGCCGTCAGTCTACTAAAAATGTCCTGGTCACCCTCGAATAGCCGGAATTTTTACACTAGTCACATGGTAGCTTTAGATCTGTTTTGCTGTCACTGTAGAAGACATATCTTAGTGTCATTGGGTTACTGCAACTGTGCCGAGTCATACAGAGGAGTGTAAATAAGGCAGACCTTGTAGGTATGTATTGCAATGGCTGGGAAAAAAATCAAACTCAAGAAGGAAACCATCATTGAAATTCTGTTTGCTGACACCAGACTCAGAATAAAAAAATGTTTTCTGACTCAAGAGTCGCAGTAACAAACACTAGCCAGCGAAATCATCCACCCAACTGCCCTGTCGTCCATGTTCTTCTCATGGCCAGAGAAAGGGCGCAGTGTATAAATGCGCCAGATGTGATGTGGGCCTGTGCATGATGCCTTGTTTAGTGGAATATCACACCAAAGTAAATTTGTAAATCACCCCAATTGTGAATACTGTGTGTCATGATAAAACAGTGATCCAAGGTGCCACAGACCTTCTGCAGCAACCAGAATTATGTGAGTAATGAACTGTTTACACCACATTTTATATAATGCATGCGATTCATGGGCCTAAATTTATTATAAAAACAGGTGAACATTTTTTCCCAGATTAACCAATTCATAAGCAGAGTGCTAAATTTTATTTCATTAAATTTGAAGGCAAAATTTATGATACATGCTTTTTTTCTCTAAGAGTAAGCATTAAAATTTAAAATTCCCAGTAAAAAACTCTGGAAAGCAGCATTGCTTGGAGGGATTTAATTCCAGCATCAAAGAATTAATGAGCTGTACTATTCACCTAATATTGTTCAGGTGATCAAATCGAGGAGAATGAGATGGGCAGGGCATGTAGCATGTATGGGAGAGAGGAGAGGTGCATATGGAATTTTGGTGGGGAAACCTAGGGGAAAGAGACCACTTGGAAGACCTAAGCATAAATGGGAGAATAATGGTAAGATGTATTCTTATAATAAAAGCCAACAAGATGCACTATTTCTCAACTTCATTTTGATAAAGAACTTTATCAAAAGAAAGTTGAGAAATAGTGAATCTTGTTGGCTTTTATTATAAGAATATATCAAGATGCACGGTCCTCTGAATGTCAAATGGTAAGATGGATCTTCAATAAGTGGAATGGGGGAGGCATGGACTGGATTGATTTGGCTGAGGACAGGGACAGATGGTGGGCTGTTATGAATGCAGTAATGAACCTTCGGGTTCCATAAAATGCGGAGAATTTCTTGACTAGCTGAGGACCGGTTGGCTTCTCAAGAAGGACCCTGCTCTATGGAGTTAGCTTGCTGATCTCAAGATTCAAGTCTTCATCAACATTACTATGAGAACTTCCAAATCTCCTCATGGTTGTTTTGACAGCATGTTATGTCTTTCACCTGTCTTCCATCTCTGGTCTCATTCCAGGGGGTTTTACCTTCTGATTGGAGTCATGTTGGGCCTCAAAACCTCAGTTAATTCTGTAACTGCCTACTCACCGCACTCTAACCATGAGCATGCCAAATACAAGCCTGCCATCCTAACTAGATTTGTATCCAATGTTGTATAATTTTATATGTTTATCTCATCAGTTGCTTCTTTTTCAGGTTCCATTCAACAACCATGACTGGGAATATGGACTAATTTAATTTTGTAATTTTTATGTATTTATACAGTATTTTGCCATTTCTGTGATATTGTGGTAAAAATCATTTTGACTTTGTATTGGTCATTATTTAGCAATGCCCTCTTTGATTTTTCAAATTATGAACCCACTACAGTTACTTGAAGTGGTTGGATAGGTTCAGATGTCAACAGAGTGACCTGGAGAAAGAGAACCTTGACCTGCGGAAGTGTGAGAGAATTTAGTGGGAGTTTTTGTATTTTTAAAGTTGAGTTTAAATATTCCGTACATTATTTCTTTGTCTTTGTACGTTTAATATGTTCATGACCATAGTTTTTCTGTGCATTTATTTTTTATGCCCACAGTGGAACATAATTTCTGTGCAGAAGTAGGACATGTGTTCAAGTGCACACACACACATGCTTTATGTGTGCATGTGCATGTGTGTGTGTGTGTGTGTGTGTGTGAGTGAATATGTGTAAAGTAACATGTTTTAATTTTTGTATGACATATAGTTGATGCACAAGGTTTGCATGTATCAGTGACTTAAAATGAAATTTTAAACCTCCTGTTACCATTTTTTACATTGTTCATTCCGTGCGTTATGATGCATTAAAACTTGTGTAACATCAACAAATGCACAATTCTACAATCTATGTATCTATGGTACCAAAGTTTTAATACTCCTATTGTGATACTGATTATTAAAATTGTTAACCTTACAATATTTTATGACTTTATTTAAATTGTGTGAAATTTGTTGTGCCCTTGTTTTGCATAAAATTTTCTTTATGGGACTGATTATCATCTGTACCTACCATGATGAAGATGACTGCCAGATTTACACTTTGAAGCCGAGAACTGCACTGTTCTGGGTTATTATGTTGCAAGTAGTGGTAATTTCTTAGCGACATTTGGGGATGACCTATCGATCCCATCCTCAGGAATCTTGAACCCTGAGGATGCAACCGATAGGTTGTCCCAAAATGTCAGTAAGGAATTACCACTGCTTGCTATGTAATAACCCAGAAGAGCACAGTTCTCAGCTATTTCACAGCGGAAGCCTGAAATCATGCATAGATTTACTCTTTGTTAAGGATGAGCCCAGTTTTGCATGTAGCAGGGTCTTTGGCACAGGAATAAAGAAATCCAGGTAAATATACAAGCAGCATATAAGGATGTGAAGGGCATCTGCGCAACTGTGTACTGTGTCTTCTAACAGGTGACAATTCAATTCAATTTATTTCACTTTCCAAAAATCCATTACAAGATGTAAACCACATGGATATAGAAATAGTCGAAGAGTACATCTACGAGTATATACAGGGTGTCCCAGGAGGAATGGACAAAACTTCGGGAGAGTGTTCCTTATGTTGAACTATACCGATATAACCCAAAACACCTATATCCAAAGTTGAACGGTTACGGAGATAATGGCCAGAG
>Ga0209737_10003711_pt1 | contig 10665 bp, 14 predicted proteins | sample TergutCu122P3_FD_187284 | JGI IMG/M metagenome (GOLD analysis project Ga0209737, IMG submission 187284) | Cubitermes ugandensis P3 segment gut microbial communities from Kakamega Forest, Kenya - Cu122 P3 (SPAdes) (version 2) | ecosystem: Host-associated > Arthropoda: Insects > Digestive system...
GATTACGATTCCTTTGTTGTGGTCTTGGATTGCTCCGGCGAGTATTTCGGCGGCACTGGCGGTGTAAGCGTTTACAAGGACAACTATTGGTATGTCTAGTTCGTTTCTTCCGTCAGAGGTGTATTCATCACGATTTCCTTGTCGGTCTTCGATGTATACAATTAGTCCTTTGGGTAAGATTTGGCGGGCAATGGATGTTACGGAATTGACATTTCCGCCGGGATTGGAACGGACATCGATTATGAGACCACGGATGCCCCGGTCTTTTAAGTCATTTAAAGCTTCGGTGAAGCTTCCAATGGTAACATTGTCAAATTCTGATATATAAATAAAGCCGATATTTTCGTCTTCTGTAACTCCATGGTTGATTGTTCTTTTGTCAACCCGGCGGCGTTCTAATTCAATAGCAATAAAATCTGGGGTTCCTTCACGTAAAATAGTCACTGTGACGGTGGTATGTTCTTGTCCTCGGATAAGGGCGACTACTTCACTTGATGAGTATGATGTAACATCGATATCATCAACTTTGATGATATAATCACCTTCGCGAAGGTCTGATTCCGATGCTGAGCCACCATCAATAATACCACTGATAACTGTCAAGTTATGGTCGGGATCATAACTGATGAGTGCTCCAATACCAAAGAAAATTCCTTCGATGTTGGCATTTGCTCTTATTAAATCTTCGGCGGTAAAGTACTGGGCATAGGGGTCATTAAGGGCACGGACTAGACCACGATAAAGTCCTTCTTCTAGTTGCTCATTAGTAACATTGTCGGCACGGAAGTATACGCTTTGGATAATATCTTCGATTGCTTCAATCTTCGCAATGGAGCGTTCGTTTAAGACGGTATCGTAAATGATGGTATCGGCTTCTTGGGGTTTTTGATATATATGGGTGAGTACGTTGTCGTAAATGAATTTTCCGAAAATCCCGGCGGTAGCTAAAAAGAAATAACAAGCAAGGCCGCATATGAATCCGACGAGGAAATCGCGTTTGTATTTTTTGGGTTTTATATTATCCATATTTGTTAGTTTGTTCCGAAGTAACCCCAAGGGTTTACGTATTGGCCGGCGACCCGGACGCTGAAATGCAGGTGCGGTCCGGTTGAACGGCCGGTTGAACCTACGGCGGCAATTCTTTGCCCTTTGCTCACTTCATCCCCCTTTTTTACATGCAAAACCGAAGCATGCATATAGAGGGTGAAAACACTGTCACCATGGTTTATCATGATGTAATTTCCCATGATAGGTGAGTATTCAGCCGCAACAACTTCTCCTTGGTAGGCGGCGAGAATATTGGAACCGGTAGGAGCGGCTATATCGATTCCATTGTGGAACTGGGGAACACGTAAAATCGGGTGGATACGGTTGCCATAATCGTCAGTGATACGTCGTGATGCGGGAACCGGCCACTCAAATTTTCCCCCGTCAAAGCGACGTCTATGTTCGGCTGCCAAGCGGGCGCGTTCATCAGCGGCAGCTTTTTCGGCAATTTTTATTATTTCGTTTGTCGCGGCAATTTCCGCTTCATACTCTTTAATTGCCTGTTCCTGGGCGGCGATATTTCCCCTGATTGCTTCTATTTCCCTGGCTTTATCTTCTATTAGCTGATTAAGGGCATCTCTTTCGGCTTCGACGGCGTTTCTTGCTTCGTCAAGCAGGACTTTTTCTCCTTCAAGTATTTCCTTACATAACGCCACATACTGGGAAATAGCGATAAATTCATTAAGTTTGGTCTCATCATAACGTGATAGTGCTTCTAGGTAGTCGGCACGGTTCAAGATATCGGAAAGACTTTCAGCGCCGATGAGAAATTCCCAAATGTATGATTCACCCTGCTCATACGAGAATTTAACCCGTTCTTTCATCCCGGCATACTGGGTTTCTTGTTCCGCTATTGCATTATTAAGCTCGAGTGTTTTCTCGACTATTTCATCTTCTTTGGCGGCAATCAAGTCCAGCAAATCAGCAATGTTTTGTTCGATGACGGCAAGGTTTTTGTCTAGTTCTTCAATGTATCTTGCCAAGTCCTCGCGGGCATTTACCAAACTGCGCCTGACATTCTGGATATTGGTCAGGGCGTTTTGCAATTTATTTCTTTCATTACGGTTGTTGGCTATTTCCTTTTCCAGATTTTTTATTTTATCATTCGTCCAACCATACGACTCTTGCGACCCGCTAAATAGAAAAATCGTTATGAATATTATCATGGCAAAGCCTACAATAATTATTCGCTTCATAGGTACCCTACACGCGGAGGTGCTTACGCACGGTGGTGACGCTGCCGATTAAACCAATCCCTGCTCCCATCGCAAATGAAACCGGAACCAAGGTCTGGAAAATTTGCTCAACCGGCAAAAAGTTGAACATGGAGGCTATCAACGGGAAATCATTAACAATAAAATTGACTACTGTTTCATATAGGTAGTAAATAAGTACCAATGGTGTAATGGCGCCAATTATACCAATCAATATTCCTTCAATGATAAAAGGGGAGCGGACGAAAAAGTCGGTTGCACCGATATATTTCATGATATTTATTTCCTCACGCCGTACTGATATACCAATAGTGACGGTATTGCTGATGAGGAAGATGGAAACCAATAACAAGATGCCGATAATTCCTGCTGTGGCATAAGCAATAAGGACATTTACACCGGTCAGGACATCAGCAAGGATGTTTGAGCGGTTAATCCTACGGATTTCAGGAATTGATTCCAGATATGTAATTAAGGTATGTTGCATGGATACATCACTAACATAAACCATAAAGTTTTCAGAGCTTGGTGAATCCTCTGTCTCAGCTAAAGGATTATCATCACCATAAAGTGCGGCATGTTCGCCCAGCATTTCTTTGACTGACTCCCAGGCTTCCTCAACGGTAATGTGGACTATGTGCGAGACCTCGGTCCGTCTGGATATCATCGTGCCTATTTCTTTAATCCGGTGCTCCGTGGTACCCATTTCAAAAAAGACCGTGACATGAATATCTTCCTGGGTAGCGCGGACTATATTCTGGAAGTTGGTTAAAACAGAGTAAAAAATGCCGAATAAGAATAAGCATGCTCCGATAGTCGCTATTGAAGCTAAGGAGAATAATTTGTTGCGGCCGATGTTTACAATCCCTTGGCGAAGGGTATAGAATAATGTACTAATCCTCATCTAAATACATCCCCCTTTCTTCATCACTGACAACTACCCCCCGTTTCATTGTGACCACACGTTTCTGCATGGCGTTGACTATTTCGCGGTTGTGGGTAACAACTATGACAGTGGTGCCGTTTTCATTTATTTGTTCCATCAATTTCATGATATCCCAGGAGTTCTTGGGGTCAAGGTTTCCGGTTGGCTCGTCCGCAAGCAGGATAGCGGGGCGATTTACGAGTGCTCTTGCCAAAGCAACACGTTGCTGCTCCCCACCCGAGAGTTGCCGTGGTTTGGCTTTGTATTTTCCTGCCAACCCAACCGTCGCAAGGATACTGGGAACGTTACGTCTGATATCTTTACTCCTAACTTGGATAACTCTTTGGGCAAAAGCTACATTATCGTAAACTGTAAGTTCTTTTAGTAATCGGAAATCTTGGAAAACGATGCCGATATTGCGGCGGAATTTTGGTATTTTACGGTGTTTTATCCGACTTAGGTCGTAACCTAGTACATTGATATAACCGCTTGTCGCGACCAACTCCCGTAGTAGTAAGCGGATAAGGGTGGATTTGCCTGAGCCGGAATCGCCAACAACAAAGACAAATTCACCGCGTTTTATCTTCAGGTCAACCCCGTCAAGAGCCGGTGCTCCGACGGAATAAGATTTAACGACATTTTCCATGACAATGATATCGCCATCTTCTTCCATTTGTTTTTTTCGCCGTTTTAGTTCTTCGTTTCTCATTTCATAAGTACCTTTCGTTTGGGTGATGAGTCACCCTGTTATTATATACGGTATTAATTAGTATTTTTTATGTTAAAAGTCGAAGTTTTCCATATAGCGCATATATTTCACGACCATTAAGGCAATGCGGAAGGTTATCGCATCTTCAAAGATACGTAAATCCAAGCCGGTGATCTTTAGCAATTTGTCCAAACGGTAAACGAGAGTATTTCGATGGATAAAAAGCTGGCGTGATGTTTCCGAGACATTGAGGCTGTTCTCAAAAAATTTCGCGATGGTAGTGAGCATTTCGTTGTCGAAATCATCCGGATTTTTGCCATCGAATATTTCACGGATAAAAATCTTGCACAGGGGTATCGGGAGCTGGTATATGAGGCGTCCTATCCCTAATTGGCTATAGGCAATAATGGTACGGTCATCAAAGAAAATCTTGCCGACATCCATTGCCATTTTTGCTTCTTTGTATGAACGGCTGACTTCTTTTATCTCATTTACAACCGTTCCATATGAAATCAGGATTCCGGCAAATCCTTCTTTTTCAAGGTGGTTCTCCAATATGCGGGTGCATTTTTCGATATCTTTTTGCTGGTCGCCGTCGCTTAAATCTTTGACGATAATGACGTTACTTTCTTCCACTGCGGTAACGAAATCGCGGTTATCATTGGCAAAGTGGGTGCGTACTACTTCCAGGGTATTATTTTCGCGGGCGTTCTCAGTTTCGACGATAATGACAACACGTTTAATTTCGGTTTCGATATGTAATTTTTTGGAGCGACTGTAGATATCAATTAAAAGCAGGTTGTCCAACAAAAGATTTTTGATAAAGTTGTCCTTGTCAAATCTTTCTTTGTAAGCGACCAAGAGGTTTTGGAGTTGGAAAGAGGCGAGTTTCCCTATTGTATAGAGATCTTCACCGGTTCCATCAACTAAGAGGATGTACTCCACCGCCGAATCGTCGTATATTTTGAAGTATTGGTGTCCTTGTATTTCCTGCGAGTCCGCCATCGAGCGGGCAAACTCAAATGCTTCAACGGCACATTCGCTCATCGTACCGCCACTTGAGGCAATTTCCTTTCCTTCAATGTCCATTACGCAAAAATCAACTCTTGCGATGGCTTTTAATCCTTCCAGCGTATTTTGTAAGATTTGGTTTGAAATCATTTTTATCCCTCATGTCCGCCATGGGCGGGTTTGAACTACTATATCTTGATACAAATCGGCATTTGAATACTATTCTAATATAATTCTATCGAAAAATCCAGCTATTTAGCAAATATTTTGTGTTTTTTTTGTGAATTTTGCCCAAAAAACTGTAATTTATGCGATTTTGGTGTATAATTGGGGTGTTAATGCCGATGTATATATAGGTGAATTTTTCAATCGCCTTTAAGGAGGTATGTATGGATATACCTGTTTTGTCGATGAATTTGGCGCAAATTGATACTGGGAATAAAGTTGGGATAGCGATGCTTAGTAAGTCGCTTGATATGGCGGAGGAAACTGGGGCGGCGATGATTCAGATGATGAATCAATCGATGGAGTTGATGGTTAATCCGCATGTTGGGGGGAATATTGATTTGTCAGGGTGATGGTGGTGGGGGTGATAGTTATTTTTTCGGTTTTTAGGAGGTTGCCGAGGGCGCGTTTGAAATCGTTTTTGGACATGCCAAAAATTTCGCGGATTTGGTCGGGGGTGGCGGTTTTGTCGGTGAAGGGTAAGGTGCCATCGTATTCGGTGGTGATGATGGTGATGATGCGTTCAGCATTATCACCTATTTTCATGTAGGCTTTGGGACGGAGGGCGAGGTCGATTTTGCCGTCGGGTTTGATGGCGGTGATACGGGCAGTGACGGTATCGCCAACTTTTAGGTCGCCATAGATTTCATTGGGTGGGATTAAGGCCGAGTATTTATTGTCAACGGCAACAAATGCACCAAAGTTTTTGCTGATTTCATATATTTCACCAGTAACGTTTGCGTTTGGCAGATAGGGTGAGTTGGTGGCGAGGTAGTGATAAATTTTCATTGTCGCACAGAGGCGGTCACTTTTGTCAATATAAAGGGCGACATTGATTTGGTCATCAACTTTTACCGGTCGGGTTTGCTCGCGGAAGGGTAAGAAAAGGTCTTTTTCCAATCCCCAGTCGAGGAAAGCGCCGATATCCGAGGTCGAGACTACCTTAAGATGGGCTACTTTTCCAAGGGTTATGAGGGGTTCGTTGGTAGTTGCGATGAGGCGGTCGGAAGAATCACGGTAAATAAAAACCTCAAGGGAGTCGCCAATTTTGATACCTTCCGGTTTTTGTTTGGTAGGAAGCATGATTCTTTCATCGGGGTTTGCCGGGTTGTCCGGTATGAGATAGATACCAAACTCTTCTTCCTTGATTACTTTAAGGGTTTGCTTTTCACCGAGGTTTAGCATGGGTTCTCCTTTGGGGCGGCGGCGGGGGCAAGCCCCCGCCCTACATTATAAGTGATTTCCGCGACACAATATGGATTTTCATTGGTGTCTTGTAATGAAATTATTTCTGTGTTGGCTGATGATATTAATTTTGGGTACATAATATTACCAAGTACGGCTTGTTTGCGGTACTCGGCGCGGAGCATAGTGATTTCATTTGAATTTTGTTTATGGTCGGTCAGTAAATCCAAGGCGATGTTTATATATTGTCCATTGTTGACATGATTATTGGTATCAAGGTGATGGGATTTTACTTCAATGGGGGGTAAGGGAGTACCTTCGCCGGGGATGGTGATCTTGCGGTCGGCATACTCCATCGGAATTTTTTCGGCTAATTGGTAACCGTTGATTATTTCCGGAGTTGGTTTGGTCGGACGTCCTCTTTTCGTATCAAGCAGGGTCCATACTGAATTGGCACAAGCCAGTTGCTCACCGGCTTCGGTATTCAGCCAAAAATTTCGGAAACCGATTACGCTGCGAAATTCATAGGGAGCTGTACCAATAATGACTCTTTCGCATAATTCCGGGTATCGGTAGACAACTATCTGCCAAGCCGATAATACCCAAAGCAGGTCGCGTTCTAATAGGTATCTGTAGCCGAGACCCAAGTCTTCGGAGTGAAAAGTTGAGCAGTCTTGGAAATAATTTAGCAATGAAAGCAGGGATAGTTTGCCTTCTTTGTTTATTTCGCTATAACGGATTCTGCTATGGTATGTGTACATGTTTACCTTTGTTGGATGACAATCATCCTAATATGGAGGAAATGAGGGTGTGGAACTCTTTTTGTGTTTCCTCTAATGTTTTATCATTATCAAAATAGTAATCGTATGCGTAATTTTCTACATCGTCATCGGATTCATTTCCCCAGCTTTTATTTTCGCCTCTTCTAATTAAAAGAGTGACACATGGTGTACTAATCCGTTGCTTGAATTTTTCTATCTCTGATGCTTCACGGATATGGGCAAAGAAAATCATTGCCGTGCCGTTGATGAATTTATGATACTCATCCATTAAATATTCCGTAGGAAGGTCATTAAAATCGGTAAAAGTTTTCTTTAAATCCGCCAGGAATTTGCGCGAGACTTCGTTTTTTTCACCATTCCAGCCATTTTTGCCCGCTATTTCTTTTATTGGGGTAATCGAAGAAACATTGATTGTTTCAAAGTGGGTGGCGATGTAATCACACAATGTATCTTTGCCGGCTCCACCGATGCCGTTGATGATGATGACTAGTTTGTTCATTTCCCAGCTCTTTTTCCTTTTCCTTTCCATTTTTACCCTAATTATACCCTAATTTACAACGCTATACCATGATTGTCAATCTGTTTAGTTGGTCTACCAAACACCTTTTATCTTCGTTTGAAGTCTTGATATAGTATTTGTAGGTTGTGCCAACTTGCGAATGACCTAATAATTCAGATACTTCTTTTATTCGCCCTTTTTCCTCGGCTTCTTTTAAGAGCAATGTGGCAAAAGTATGTCTGGTAGCGTGTAAGCCCTTTTTCGAAACGCCTGCTTTTTTGAGAATCGTATTATAACACTTTAGCAAAATGGAATGACTGACGATGTGACCTTTAGAGGTACACACTAAATAATCAGTTTCAGAATTATATGATTTGACAAGCAATCTCTTAATCGCCAATATCGCCCTGTCACATAGGGGAATATCCCTGCATGATTTTTCGGTTTTGGTATCGCTGATAATACACTTCTTACCACCATTTTTCCTATCCTTGATATGGGCTATGCTCTGACGGACAACCAGCGTTTTTTATCAATGTCAATATCTTCTCATTGCTTTTCGTTTAGATATTGATAAAGAATGTCAACCGATAAAGCAAGAGGTTTTTCTAAATCGGCTTCAAGGAAATCCTTATCTCCTGTTAATATTACGTCCATGCCATGATGTATGGCGTCACTTAATATCGGAATATCTTTTTTATCTCGTAAATCACCTAATTTCATATTGGTACTATCAACATGAATAAAATCCATTTTTCGATATATGTTATACATTCATTCAGCTTTATCAGACCACTTCTCTATAAGTTTTTCGTTAAATTCCTCATCTATATAACTTGAAACATAAAGTGTATGTTCTGACTTAAATAATTCCACTAAAAGCAATTTAGATTTTCCACCAAAGACTAAAGCGGATATCAGGACGTTGGTATCTACGAGTATTTTCATAAACCCATTCGTTCCTTTCTAAATCTAGCCATGTCTTCAATCATTTCCGTTTCTGAGTTCCAACCCCTATCTTCGCCAATTATATCTTGAATTTCGTCCATCAGTAGTTCATTCCTTTTAGCTCTCCTTATCCTACTGGACGCGGATAAAAATTCAATGTAACGTGCTGCGGCTATTCTATCTTCTTCTTCTAATGTTTCTAATAACCCCATTACTGCGGAAACCGACATAATAAACCCTCCTTGAATATTCCCACTACCGTAAAATTTGGCTCTTTCTATTCATATTATATCCTTACTGATGTATAATTAGCAACTGAAATTTACGTTACATCATAAATAAAAGCCATGATATTTTCCTCATGGCTTTTCGTCAGCATATGTATCTTTTTCATACTAATTTAATTCTATACCCTAATTTTACCCTAAAATTTTTGCGATATACCACTTCAAAACGGTCTAAAACACCTTGAAGCGATTTTTCGTCACGCTCGGCAAAGCCTTGTAAATACTGATGTTTCTGCTGTTTTGGGGGAGCTGGGCTACTAGGATTCGAACCTAGAGATGACGGAGTCAGAGTCCGTTGCCTTACCGTTTGGCGATAGCCCATTATCAAGGGTTTGCACCCTATGGATTTGACATTCTCTCTACATGAAGCAAGTTATTTTCAAAATCTGTTAGCATTAGTAAAACAATCGCTTCACCGTACCGATATTTGCCAGCCACAGATAATATACGCTTTACTTCTTCTAAAGTCAAGACTTCCATTTCTCTTGGTTTGCCAAACTTTGAGCGGTGTGGCATTTCCACAAGTCCATCGGATTATAAAGTATCTGCCTCGTAGCTAGTGTGTATTTAAAACAACCGTTATTCGTTATTCGAGCCTCAAAACGCTTATCATTTCTCGGTCTTGCGTTTATCTCTTTCATACTTTCACCTTTTTTCCTTTCCGTATGAAAAAGACACATTACGTCTAGCGTCATTTTATCATACCGACTAGGAATTAACAATTACTAATATAAGATTTCTTTACCCTTGTTATCCTTAAACCATCTTTCTATCAATACTCATTAGTTTTTGGTAGATTTTTAGAAAGTAATAATAGAACAATAGCACCGAAAACATACCCGAGTATAGGCGAACCATAAGGAGCATAGAAAAATAGTAGTATTCTTTTAACGAAATTAAGATGACCCAAAATAATATATTTACACTCATAATAATAGTCGTCAAAATAGTAAAAATACGACAAGCTTTTGACATTTCGCTATACAAAAACCACATCATGATTGTGATACCAATGATAGTTAAGCTAACTATTATGAATGGCACAAATATATAGCTTCGGTCTAGCTTCAATAGCATTTCTAGGGATTTGTATCTCGTATGCCAGTATGTTAATCTTACATACTTAGTTCCCAAGTCAAGCACCCATAAACACAGTGGAAAGGCTAAAAGTCCTGAAAAACTAAATACTAAGTAACGGCTGGACATTACCGCAGCCGTCACCGAGCCAGAAATAAATAGTATTGCACCAGCTCCTATTGCTGAATATAGAATAACCTCAAATCGTATACGATACATTCCAGCAAAGATAGCCCACATTAGTGAAAATCCAAACACTCCCATTATGATTAACGAAACAGCACATAATATAAATGCTATTCTCATTTTTATTAGCTTTTCTGGATTTATTTTTGCAAATTGATTTTTCATTATGATTATTCCTTTACCAATTCAAATTATTTAATGATGAAAATATAAACTCGCTACGTTTTCAACTTTTTCGCCACTACTACGGCGTTCTGCTTATAAACATTAATGCAAGGATAGGATAAGTATATCACACATTCTTTTTTTAGTCATCATCTACCTCAATAAGCTCATGCTCTGCTACATTTCTACCAGCGTTCATATCGGCAATTGCTATTCGTAATCGTGCCATATTTTCTTCTGAATAGAATGGGTCAATGGAAATTTCAAAAGGTATACGCTTTTATCCGGGATATGAATGAATGGTAATAGTAAAAATGGCTTGTAAAAATGCTTGTTGTATTTTACTTTTAACTATGCTATAATGCAACCAGGAAAGAAATAGTAGCATTGTTTCACCAAAGCGAA
>Ga0209737_10003712_pt1 | contig 10665 bp, 7 predicted proteins | sample TergutCu122P3_FD_187284 | JGI IMG/M metagenome (GOLD analysis project Ga0209737, IMG submission 187284) | Cubitermes ugandensis P3 segment gut microbial communities from Kakamega Forest, Kenya - Cu122 P3 (SPAdes) (version 2) | ecosystem: Host-associated > Arthropoda: Insects > Digestive system >...
GTTATCGGAAAATGATGAATTTGCTACATTCCTCAAACTTTCGAAAGTGCTGTATGATTGTTCTTCGAGCGTTGCGTCGATAATTGCAAGAAATACTATTTTTTGTTCGATGTCAAGACTTGCCGCAAACCCTGCAAAAAAATCATTGAAAAACGAGGATGGTTCATATCCCCAATCGTTATCATATTCGTATAATTCGCCATTCTCAACTGCGTCTTCAATCTTTGACATGATTTCAAAGAGAAGGCGCTCAAGTTCCTTTTGCAGCGATTTTTCAAGCCCCGATAATTTGGCAAGTTCACTGTCGAGGGCCTGGTTGAACCCGCTAAAATTGCTCATCAGGTATTGGTTTTCTAAAATTTTGTGTATTTTTTGTTCCACTTTTCGGAAAATACTCTGCGCAGAACCGGCATCTGCAAACTTGTTATTCACTTCGGTACGAAACCGGTCGGGAGCAAATTTTTCCACCAATGCCATCAGTTCTTCTTTCGAAAGGCTTTGCAGATACTGCTGAAACCGGCTTCCGGTATCCTCGCCGCTGATATTCTCTGTTTCAATTTCCAGGACGTCTGCCGCATATAAGAGGGTTGCAACCAGGTGTTTGCAGACATCTCCGTAAGGACAGGTACACGAACCGGAAACCTTGCCTTCAGCAAGTACGATGGTTACAGCGTATTCCTCGCTTCCACTCACAATGGCTTTCAACAAGGTTTTTTCCCTGTTGTATGTTGCCTGATATACACTATCGGTGTCGAAATAGTCCTCCCCGCGGTTAAAAACCGATGACGAACAGCAATCTCGTATTTCGTCATCAGAAAGCGTATTAAAAAAAGTTTGCAAATTTTTTTTTGATGTATTGAATAGTGTGTGCATGATGATTGATTTTTGTAAATTAATATTTAGTTTGTTATTTGTTTTTACTGCGTATTTTAACAATCATATCCCCAATATACAAGGCCAATCCTGCCCAAATAAACGAAAAAGATACAGCATGGGTAGCAGTAAAAATTTCGTGATAGATATATATTCCGATAAAAAGTTTGATGGTGGGTGCGATGTATTGAAAGAAACCTATTGAATACAGGGGTATTCTTACAGCCGCTGTGCCAAACCAGTAAAGGGGCAGTGTAGTGACCACTCCCGATAATACAAGCAAAACCGGCACGGAAAAATCTTGAGATGCAAACGTTACTCCCTCGTTAAGCGGAAATTGTATTGCCGCTCCAAAAGCCCCAAAGATAAGATATCCCAATGCTATAGGGGCAACAAGAGTAGTTTCGACCGCCAATGCGCTTATCGAATCGTAATTCATCTGTTTTTTCATCAGTCCATAAATCCCGAATGTCAATGCCAAAAGAATGGCTATCCACGGGAAATGTCCGTAATTGATGGTGAGGTATGCTACGCCGGTCATGGCAAGAAAAAATGCTGTAATCTGCGTTTTACTCATTTTTTCGCCAAGAAAAATCATTCCCAACACGGTAACAACCAAAGGATTGATAAAATATCCCAATGAAGCCTCAACAATCTGCCCCGAAATGATTGCATAAATATAGATTCCCCAATTAACAGAGACAAGCATTCCGGTAATTGCCAATCGTACAAGTGATTTCAGGTTAGTGAAATATTTTCGCAATGTATCCCTCTTGATCAATAAACACAAAACCATCGAAAGTACTGACGACCATAATATCCTGTGCGCCAAAACATCCATTGCTGGAACAGTATCTAAGTGTTTCCAATAAAGCGGCAATATACCCCAACTTACATAAGCCAGAATAGCATATATTACACCTTGTGTGTTATGCTTTGTCATTTTCCTATTTTTTTATTCCGTCAATGCTTCACAAATCCTGTCAACATAATTCGTTGCAACAAATGAGGTTCTTTCCACAAAGTTTTGAATCATAATGGAAAAAGCCAGCAGATGACCGTTTCGAGCGGTCACATAGCCGGATAATGTGCTAACTCCGGTGAGGGAACCTGTTTTTGCCGTAACATTGCGATATGCAGCAGATCCTTTCATTCGATTTGCCAAAGTTCCATCTACACCGGCTATGGGTAACGATTGGCGGTACATTTCGAAATATTGCGATTGATACATGTATTTCAGTACTGCCACCAAAAGTTCGGGGGTCAAGTAATTTTGATTGGACAAGCCGGAACCGTCTACAATATTGTACACTTTTGGGTCAAGTCCAATTTGTTTAATCAGTTGCTGTACAACGGCAATACCCTTTTCGGTAGATGCAGGTTCACCGTTATTTTGCACGTATCCCAAAGCATACAAAAGCATTTCAGCATTGAGGTTATCACTTTCCTTATTGAGTCGTTTCACCACTTTGTCTATGCTGTGCGAGATGTATCCAATCATTTGTGCATCATCCGGAACACGTATCGTTCCTGCAACGCGAATATTACTTTCAGGAAACTGTTCCGATAATTTTTCTGAAAAAACTGTCAAAATATAACCGCGCGGGTTTTTGAGGCTAATCATTGTTTCGTAAGCGCTTGTTGATGCGGCAATTCTTCCCGACACCACAATACGGTTATGGTTTCCGTTATTTTCTCGATTCATTCGGAGTGATTTTGCAGGTGGATCGACGCTGTTCCACACAGTAGTCGCCCGATTGACCACCTGTATAAACGAACTTTCGGGTTCTGTTTTGATGATGGGCGCACGATTGGGCGACGCCGGTATCACTTTCAGTTTCGCTGCGCCCTTGTTGAGCGGTATGGGCGACAGGTATGGCTGAAAAACCTCCATATCATCGTCCCACGACCACGCTTTGCCCCAATGTACCGAGTCAGCCATCGACACATCCAAATACAGATTGCCGTTAATATTTTGAATACCTGCCTTTTTCATCATTATAACCAATTCATCCAGGTCATCGGACTTCAGTTCGGGATCGAAACCGCCAACTAAATATATATCTCCTGAAAGTAGCCCTGATTCACTGATTGCTCCGGTATAAAACACTCCCGTTTTGAAGGAGTATTCCGGTGTCAGTACAGTCAAGGCTGTGGCCGATGTGAGTAACTTCATGTTCGACGCCGGGCGGCACAGACGTTTTTCGTTGTGGACAAACAGCATTTGCTGGTCAGTCAGGTCATATACCGCTATGCCTGCCGTAGCCTTCTGGAAAAAATCATCATTCAGCAAACGGTTCAGACGGTTCTGCAACGCTGTATTGACAGGTTGCGCCGCGGCTGTCGTTACAAACAAAAAGGCGCAGGTCAACCATTTTAATCCCGTCAATTTCGGGCTTTTGAGTGTGTTCATAAAATTTAAGAAAATCATATTCTTTAATAAAATGTGCAAAAATACACATTTTGCTTATTTTTGCGCTTTCTATTTTCAAAAAATGAACGAACAAGAAATACGCATTGAAAAAATCCGAAAGGAAATGCAGGTCGCAGGAGCCGACGCTTTCCTGATTACTTCCAACACGAACATATATTATGCTGCGGGTCAGGTGGTAATGGGGTATTTGTATATTCCCATAGAAGGTGTTCCTGTGCTTTTTGTGAGAAGACCGTTGGGGTTGGTACAAACGGGGCACGCCCTGTCTTTACAATATGTACGAAAACCGGAACAAATCACGGAAATTATGATTGAACGCGGTATCCCGTTACCAAAATGTATCATGTTTGAAAGCGATTCGTTGTCGCATTCCGACTGGTTGCGCTACGAGGCGATTTTCAGCCGGTCAAGGATAATCAATGGAACTCCGGCCATACAGCGGGCGCGCAGTATCAAAACAGATGCTGAACTGGAACTGCTTCGCCAGTCGGGAAAACTTCATGTTTCTGTGTACCGCAAGATTCCTGAACTTTACCGGCCGGGAATGACCGATTTGGAACTGTCCATCGAAATAGAACGCGAGATGCGCCGTGCCGGTTGCCTCGGTATGTTTAGAATTTTCGGACAAAATATGGAAATTTTCATGGGAAGCGTGCTGGCGGGCGACAATGCCTGCGAGCCGTCGCCCTACGATTTCGCGCTTGGTGGAAAAGGGATGCATCCTTCAATTCCGGTGGGGCCTGTGGGAACTCTGTTGCAGAACGGAATGGCTGTGATGGTGGATTTGGGCGGCAATTTTACCGGCTACATGACCGATATGACCAGAACATATTCCATCGGAAAAATCAGTGATAAAGCCTGTCGTGCACATCAGGTCGCACTCGAAATTCAGGATGAAATTGCACGTATGATGCGCCCGGGCGTTGTGTGCGAGGATATTTACAACCGTTCGCTCGAAATAGCAAAACGAAACGGATTAGAGGGATATTTCATGGGAATACGTCAACAAGCGCGATTTGTGGGGCATGGTGTAGGTCTCGAAGTCAATGAGTTGCCAGTGCTGGGTGTACGGTCGCGTACAGAACTGCAACCGGGCATGGTGCTGGCTGTTGAGCCAAAATTTGTGATTGAAGGAACTGGCGCGGTCGGTATCGAAAACACCTTTGCTGTAACGGCAAGCGGAAACGAAAAACTGACGGTACTCGAGGAAGAAATTGTTGATTTGAAAAATTAAACAATATCATTTTTTTCCCTGTTCCAAAAATAATCAATATGGTAACGACCTTCGGCTTTCGTTAAATATTAACCTAACTTGCGTTCAAATTCTTTAACATTTTTCTTGTACGCTACGCTATATTGCGTTTTTGGTATTTGCTGTGCGTGTTTTTCAATTTCCAATTTCAAAACGGCGTGTACACAACGCCAAGTATTCTTGCGGGAGTACCGGAAGGTGCATGTACGTGATGCGCCACAATCGAATCGTAGTAGATGCTGTCGCCTGCTTCGAGGGTATATTCTTTTTTTCCGTAGATGATTTCAACGGTTCCTTCCAGAACATAGATAAACTCTTCACCTTCGTGCGACGAAAGCGTGAAATCGGCCTGTCCTGTGGGTTCAATGTCAATAAGGAACGGTTCCATGTGGCGTCCTGCCTTGTCTTGCGACAGCGAATAGTACTCCATGTGTTTGCGGGAAACCGTGGAGTCATTGGTAAACCGTATCGCGTCTCTGTCTTTGCAATCCTTTGACCGGCTGACGACAGGGCCGAGTTCTGTCTGGTCGTCGAGGAAGGTGCCCAGCCGCACACCCAACACCCGCGCAATTTTGATCAACGGCGCCAGCGAAGGTAATTCGACGTCATTCTCTATCCGTACGATCTGTTCTTTGCTTACACCGGATCGTTCCGCCACTTCGTCAATCGCCAGGTTTCTCGATTCCCGGATACTTTTGACTTTTCCTCCAATGATTTTATTACTTTCCATAACTGATGATGATATCCTAAAAAACTGCAAAAATAATGGAAAGTTTGATATAACACGATTTTTTTAATATGTTTGTCGGGTGAAAGTAAACAACATGCAAATCAGCAACCAACCATTGGCCGACAGGATGCGGCCAACCAGCCTTGATAATTACACTGGACAAAAGCATCTGGTGGGTGAAGGCGCCGTGCTGCGCCGGATGATTGAATCGGGCAACATTTCGTCGTTTATTCTTTGGGGGCCTCCCGGAGTTGGGAAAACCACGCTGGCGCAAATCATTGCCAACAGGCTCAAACGACCGTTCTACAGCCTCAGCGCAGTCAATTCAGGCGTGAAGGATGTGCGCGAAACCATCGAAAGTGCAAAAAAGCAGAAGTTTTTCAGTGCGCCATGCCCGGTACTCTTCATCGACGAAATCCACCGGTTCAGCAAATCGCAACAGGATTCGTTGCTGGCTGCTGTGGAACAGGGTGTCGTGGCACTCATCGGCGCAACTACCGAAAATCCTTCGTTTGAGGTCATCTCGCCTTTGCTTTCGCGATGCCAGGTGTATATGCTTAAATCGTTAGACAAGGCTGATTTGCTCGAAATTATCGATTATGCGCTGAAAAAGGACAGCCTGCTGAAAACCCTTACGGTGAGGTTAGAAGAAACTGATGCCTTGTTGCGCGTGTCGGGAGGCGACGCTCGCAAACTGCTCAATGCACTCGAATTGGTCATCGTTGCAGAGTTGGACGCCGGTGAAAAGGCCGGTTCCGAAATGATCATCACCGATGCAAAAGTGTTGGAACGTGTGCAGCAGAACATCGCTCTGTATGACAAAAACGGCGAAATGCACTATGATATCATTTCTGCTTTTATCAAGTCGGTACGCGGCAGCGACCCCAATGCTGCAGTATATTATCTTGCGCGGATGATTGAAGGTGGTGAAGACCCGCTGTTCATTGCGCGGCGATTAATTATTCTTGCTTCGGAGGATATAGGATTGGCCAACCCCAACGCCTTATTGATGGCGCAATCCTGTTTCAATGCCGTTCACTCCATCGGTATGCCGGAAGGACGTATTGTTTTGTCGCAAACCACCATCTATCTTGCTACCTCGCCCAAAAGCAATTCGGCTTACGAAGCCATCGACAATGCCATTGCTTTAGTGAAGCAAACGGGTAACCTGCCTGTACCGCTACACATCCGAAACGCGCCAACCAAATTAATGAAAGAACTGGGTTACAGCAAAGGATACCAATACGCCCACAGTTATAAAGGAAATTTTGTCGACCAGGAATTTCTGCCACCGGAAATAAGCGGTGTAACGTTTTACAAACCAGGTGCGAACGCCAGAGAAAACGAAATAAAGGAACGGTTGGAAAAATTGTGGGGAGGAAAATATAAATAAAAAAGAGCGGCAACACAACTTAGCGTAGTTTTCTCGCGAAATAGTTGCCGCTCAACTTTTTAACTTAAATTATTGAATAATAATAAATTAACTTTATATCTGATAGAACACGGATGACACTGATTTAGTGGATTTTTGCCAATAAAAAAATCTGCGAAAATCCGTTTCATCTGCGTCATCCGCGTTCCCAATTAAATAATATCATAAAAAAAACTTTTTCATTTTACACAGTAATTGTACTTAATTTTTTGAAAAAGGTTTCAAAAAGACAAAAAAATATCAAACTGAAACCCTTATCCTCGTCCCTCCATTTAAATCACCTGGACTGCAAATGCGCACTTCGGCTACTCCGCTGTGCAGCGCTGCAAAAGCATTGTCGAGTTTGGGTATCATTCCCACAGTGATGACTCCTTCGTGGCGATACTGATTATATAATGTATCATCCAAAAATTCAATTACCGACTCATCATCACCGGGGTCGCGCAAAACGCCTTTTTTTTCAAAACAAAAGATCAACTGCACGCGAAATGTTTGTGCCAGCGCAATAGCAACGCTCGAAGCAATGGTGTCGGCGTTGGTGTTGAGCAGCGAACCGGCGCTATCGTGCGTGATGGGCGCCAGCACAGGTGCAAGGCCGGCATTTATGAAGTTAGCCAACATACAGGCAGAGATACAGGCAGGAGTTAAATCGCCCACACAACCATAATCAATATCCTTGACAGGGCGCTTTTTTGCAGAGATGATGTTGGCGTCGGCACCTGTCAGTCCGATGGCATTGCAGGCATGGCGCTGAAGCGTGGCTACCATGTTTTTATTAATCAACCCGGCGTATACCATGGTAACGATATCCAACGTTTCCCGGTCGGTGATACGCCGGCCTTCCACCATTTTAGGCGTTATGCCTAACTGCTCCATCAGTTTGCTGGCAATTTTGCCGCCGCCATGCACCAATATTTTGGGGCTTTGCCATGCAGCAAAATCTCGAAGCACGGCTTCAAGCACCGGCGGATTGTCGATGACATTGCCACCAATTTTTAAAACATTTAAACTGGCCACGAATTAAGTTAAACTTGTTTCTACACCCGAAACAATACATTTCTTCACATCAATATTCCCTTGTTTTACGTCGACAAACGGTTTTCCGTTTTTCAGTCCAACATTGCCGAAGCCGGTGTTGGTTGAAAGGAATGAAGTAAAATTGTTGCCAATCCTCGAATCGATGTACAGGGTTCCTTCCACCGCATCGAAACGGATACCCGTTAATCCTTCGAGCATTCCGTAACTTGCCATTGCGCGGGCATAATACGCGCCACATTCATATTCGTTGAACGGGTCGCGGATGCGTCCGTCGTAACGTTCGCGGCATATACGTACAATTTCCAGACCTTTTTCCACTTCGCCTTCAAACATCAGATGCGACGCCACCTGATATTCGATGCCCGTCCACACCTCATCACTGTATACAAACGGCAACTGCAATTTCCCGCCTTTAGGCCACGAGCACAACAACAGACCGCCATCATTGCCCATAGCAAATGTAGGACGTTGCGGATTGGCATGTTCCGTCAAGTCGGTTTTCAGATTGTATTTGTGAATGGCAACTAAATGACTTTTTACTTTCTCTTTGTCAAGCGCTTCGGGCATTCCGCACACCAGTGAAATCCAGGATCCCAGAACACCATCCGACAAACAGCCTTTTCCGTACTGATACTTCGGGCCTTCCTCAACCAGCAATAATTTGGCTTCTTCCGAATAGTTGACCGTCCATGATTGCAATTTTGTTGGGTCGGGAGCACTCAGGTCTTTCCAGCGGATATCCTGAATAAAATACTCGCCGTCGTAGAGTTTGGTTTCCATATAAACTATGCTTTTGGCCAGCAGCGATTCGTAGTACGACACATCTTCATTCAACGCTTTACCCATCAAAACGATAGCCTGAAGCGCACCTGTATAGAAACTGGTACACATTCCGTTGGGTCCCCAAAATTCGATGTCGTAGGTATTGTGGTGCGGTTCTTCCAAAGCGCCTGTTTCTCTGGGATCCCAAACCTTGATGCAGTAATCCATACTTTGCCGGATATTTGGGAACATCCCGCGTATCCAGTCTGTATCGCCTGAAATTCGCCATTCGCGATACGCCTTCATGATACCGCCCAACTGCCCGTCGGCTGCCGAATGGAAATCATGTACAACAGGACGTACCGGCAGCGCTGCGCGAAATACCTGATGTCCTTCCCTGTTCTGGCTGACGCAAAATTCCGTTTCGCGAAGCGTTCTTTCCATGGCAGGGAAAAGATGCGGGATGGCCTGTGCGTAGTTCCACACATGGGTACAGGTGCCGTGGCAGCAGCCCCAGTTGTCGCCGCAACCTTCCCATCCCCACAGGCGGCCATCGTATTGCCGCAGTACGCTTGGCGATTTGATGATAGCTAAATTTGCCGAAACCGCTTCCAGAATTTCATCCGGCAAGGTGCTGGCATAGAAGGCGTCTGTAAATTTTTGTGACCTGGTTTTGAGGTCGTTACAGTTCTTCAGCCAAAATGCCGCTATTTCGCTAACATTATTAAATTTACTGCTGTACCACGGTCTGTAGTTTTCGTTTGGGGACGGGCAGCAACTGTTTCCTGAACCGGAACAGCAAGCCGACGGATTGGGCTTGTCAGATTCCTGAACGGCGTCGTCGCCGATTTTCAAATTTGAATACGGCACGTACCAGGCCATGTACAGCCGGATGGTTTTGGTTTCGTTGGCCTGAAGTTTGAACGGCACAAACAGCGAAGCGCCCGGAGCGTCGGATTCAACCGGCTCGTTGGGTCTGATGTTACCCGTGCTGATGTCGTTCCAGCAAACAGTCAACGGGTCCCACCATCCTCCTCGAAACCAGCAATGGTTCACAGTGGTTTGCGGCTCGTCAGTAAATATGGCGAAATCAGACTGATGATGGGGTTCCTTTTCAGTTCCAGTTTGCGACAGTACAAAACCATTTTTGATAGCGCCAATCGACGACTTTCCTCTGTTATTGACGCGCAAAAAATTACGGGAATTGTACGAAAAGATGGCCTCTACCTCTTTTGAGCCGGTATTACGGAAAGTATATTCAATCGCCCCAACTGGCAGACTCGAATTATTCTCGTCGGCAGGGATAAACGGGCTCCATCCTTTCAGACGGACATCCAATGGCAAACCTTTGTCTTTGAGTTCAATTTCTGCAAAAGGAAAACGTGCAAGAAAAGACGCCTGCCTGAAACGCGGCAGCCCCCAGCAGGTCTCGCCCAAACCATTGGAAGAACCGCCCAGCCCGAACCTTTTCCATGTGGGCGATTGTCCTTCAATCAGTTTTGAACCGTTTTCTATTCCTTTCACATGAATAGCGGCAAACATGCAAGGTTCATGGAATACTTCCGGCCTGTGCCGGATGGACATGTGGGATATGGCTCCCGAACCCTCAATGCAGAACATACCGGCGCCCATTCCTCCGACGGGAAAAGCAATCCGGCTGAGATATTCGTTCTCATACTTGTTGTTAAAGGCTCTTTTTTTACTTTCTGTCTCGCTGCAACCTTGCAACAAGACACCCGCAACCGGTATGGCGGCTGACGCCAAAACCGACTGTTGCACAAAACTGCGACGTGATAATTTTTGGTTTTTCATGATGATTGGTATTTTAATGTCACATAAATTATTAGCATTCAGAGAGGCTGTGTACTATCAACCCGCTCCTCAATTTTGGCTCGAACCAGGTCGTTTTTGGCGGCATGATGTTACCTGAATCGGCAATATCAATCAACTGTTTCATGCTTACAGGATAGAGTGCAAAAGCAACGGCCATCTCACCCGAATCCACACGCCGTTTCAGTTCGCCAAGACCGCGCATACCACCCACGAAATCGATACGTTTTGAATTGCGCAGATCGTTAATATCTAAAAGCGGCGCCATTAAAAGATCTGACAGCACCGTCACATCCAGACATCCGATGGGATCA
>Ga0209737_10003713_pt1 | contig 10663 bp, 9 predicted proteins | sample TergutCu122P3_FD_187284 | JGI IMG/M metagenome (GOLD analysis project Ga0209737, IMG submission 187284) | Cubitermes ugandensis P3 segment gut microbial communities from Kakamega Forest, Kenya - Cu122 P3 (SPAdes) (version 2) | ecosystem: Host-associated > Arthropoda: Insects > Digestive system >...
CGATTAAAGGTTAGGTGTTATTCTCAGTCACCAAAAATGCCATTTAAGAGCAAATACAGCAAACCCCTCACTGTTTAGAAGTTGGAAGGAATCGAGCGCTCGAGAGTACTTGGAAGAGTAATGAAAAGAGTATTTTTAATTCTTGCTGTTTCGTTGGTTTTTACTATGGCTTTTGCATCTTTAACCGGATGCAATCAATCTACGCCCACCAAGCCAAATACTCCTTCAACGCCTACAATTAAAGAACCTGAAATTCCTACGGTTAAAGAAAAGGTATTTAGCTGGAATGGAATGACCATCACTTTGCCGGACGATTTCGTTGAAGTAGACGATCATCTATATAGCTCAGACAAGCATGATGTTGCCATAACTTGCAATAAAACAGAATTTACGACTACCGGAGTATGGAAGGCTACAATGCCTTTAGAAGAATATGCCGATTGGATGTCCGTAACTGTTATGCTAAACGCTCAGCTTAGTTATATACCAGAAATAGTAACAAAAGACGGCCTTGTTTATTTCTACTGGTCTATCCCTTTAGGTGGTAAACAATTTTCCTATCTTACTGTTGCATACAAGGGAGACGATGCTTTTTGGCTTTTTTCATTTGTTTGTGAAACTCGCTTATATTCAAATTTGTTTGATTTGTTCATAGAATGGGCTAAGACGGTCAAGGTTTAACCATTCTTAATTGGGTTTCACTTTCATAACAGGAGACATAAATTGAAACAACAACAGCCCGCCAGAAAAACTAGGCGGGCTGTTGTCAATAAGCGAAGTTTCTAGAACTTAATAGCCATCACACTATAAACGTCTGGTAGTTGTAAAATGCGTTGTTTTTGACTTTCATTTATAGATTCGTCCAAAGTCATAATCATTAAAGCTTTCCCGCGTTTTTCCAGTCTGGCTAGGAGCATATGGCTGATATTTATATTGCATTCCCCAGTAATTCGGCCGACTGCACCTACCAAACCGGGTTGGTCTTTATGTTCCACAAATAAGAAGGTACTGCCGGATTGTGGCACCAAATCCAACCAAAAATCATTAATTCGGATAATATGCGGTTCGTTACGGATCATGGTAGCTGAGACCACGACTACCCCCTCGTTGGTTCGTATTTCCACTGTCAGAAGGCCTTCGTAGTCTTCGGCCGTGTCCGCTTTTTGTTCAATTACTTTAATGCCACGAGCAGCTACGATTTTTTCCGCATTAACAGTACTGACTTTTTCTTCGGTAAGACGACCGAGCAGAGCGGCCAAGACCACCGCTTTGAGGGCTTTGGTATCGTATCCGGAGATGATACCCTCGTATTTAACCACGATTTCTTTTACTTGCCCTCGACCAAAATATGAGGCTATGGTACCGGCGGCATCAGCAGCCGAAAAGTAAGGGGTGATAATCGAGACAGCATCAGCCGGCACCTTGGGAGCGTTAACTGAGTAACGAGCGGGTTTTCCGTTAAAGACATCGATAATCTGCTCTAAAGTCTGAGTGGAAGCCATATCTTGAGCTTCCTTAGTGGAGGCACCCAAGTGAGGGGTGACCAGAGTTTTTTCGCTACTAAATAGAATGTTTTCAGTGCAAGGTTCTTTTTCGAAGACGTCGATGGCGGCTCCGCCCACTTTGCCACTTTGCAATGCTTCGTAAAGCGCTTGATCGTCAATTAACCCACCTCGGGCGGCGTTAATGATGCGTACGCCGTCTTTCATCATAGCGATTTGTTTGGCGCCGATTAAGCCTCTGGTGGAGTCTAACAGAGGAATGTGCAAGGTAATAAAGTCGGAATTCTTAAAAAGCTCTTCCAAAGAAACCAGCTTGATATGTAACTTTTCGGCTTTTTCCGCCGAAATAAAAGGATCGTAGCCCAAAATATTCATATCCATACCCAGAGCCATGCGAGCCACTTCGGCTCCAACATTACCCAAACCCACGATACCTATAGTCTTGTGGCGTACTTCGCTACCTACAAATTTATTGCGCTCCCATTTACCGGATTTAAGTGAAGCATTGGCATTGTGAATATGGCGAGCCAAAGTCAGCATAAGAGCAAAGGAATGCTCGGCTGCCGAAGTGGTGTTGCCAGTGGGGGAGTTGACCACAATAATGCCGCGTTCGGTGGCGGAATTTAAATCAATATTGTCTACTCCTACTCCGGCACGGCCGATAATCTGCAGTTTTTTACCGGCTTCTATGACCTCGGCGGTCACTTGTGTTTGCGAGCGTACCACTAGGGCGTCATATTCTCCGATAATCTCTAAAAGAGCTTCCGGGCTTAAGCCGGTTTTAACATCGACCACGGCACATTTGCGCAGATCGGTCAAAGCGGAATCGGGAAGGGGGTCGGCTACCAGTACTTTTTTCATTCCCTCTTACTCCTTAAGCCTTGCAATTCATTTGTTTTAGGACTTGGGCCATAGCGGCGAAGCAGGCATCAATTTCTTCTTTGGTAAACCAACCCATGTGGCCGATACGGAAAATCTTGCCCTTTAGCTCCATTTGGCCACCGGCCAAAACCACATTGTGTTCTTTTGACAAGGTTCGTCGAAAGGTGTCAGGATCGAAATTCTCAAATGGACCCACTGCAGTAACTGTGTTGGAAGCCACTTCTTCGTTGGCCAGTAGTGGTAAACCCAAAGCTTTAACTTTGGCACGTATATAAGCTCCCATTTCTTGGTGCCTGCGGTTTATGGCTTCAATTCCTTCTTTTTCCATAATACCCAAAGCCACATCTAAAGCAAACATCAACGATATATTGGGAGTCCAAGGGGTTTCGCCTTTGGCTTGGGTATCGCGAGCTTTGGTCAAATCAAAGTAGAATCGAGGAGAGGTGCAATTTGCTACGGCTTGCCACCCACGGGGAGATACCGAAACAAAGGCAAAACCGGGAGGTAACATCCATCCTTTTTGGGAACCGGTAACTACCACATCCAAATCCCAACCATCCACATCACATTCCACCGCGCTTAGTGAAGAAACGGCATCAACCACAATGAGCTTATCGTACAAGCGCACCAGTTTGGCAATTTCTTTAAGCGGATTAGTGACACCGGTGGAGGTCTCATTATGAGTAACCAATACTGTCTTAATGGTGGGGTTGGCGATGAGAGCTTCTTCAATTTGTTTTAAATTGGCAGCCTGTCCCATAGGGAATTTAAGGGTAGTAACTGATGCTCCGTAGGTTTTGGCAATTTTGGCTATGCGATCGCCAAAGACACCGATGGAGATAGCCAACACTTGATCTCCGGGGGAAACGGTATTGACTATTGCTGCTTCCAATCCACCCGTACCGGAGCAGGTAAGAATGAGAATATCGTTTTTGGTTTTGAAAAAAGGCTTGAGTCTTTCAGCGCAATTCTTTAATAGAGTGGAAAACTCTGAACCGCGATGATTGATCATATGATGGGACATGGCTTCCAGTACCTCATTGGGGCAGGAAGTAGGGCCGGGCAAACGCAAATTTAGCATGAGATTTCCTCTTTTCATGGGGGTATTTATAAATAAACATTATACAAAATAAATTACTTTAGGTAAACGCACCGCATAGCCCCGAAATAGATAACGTCGAGCGATGTATCGTAGCCTCAAAATAAAATAACGTCAAAATCTGTATAATTTGGCTTGAATGTTGAAGATTCAGCGTTGAGACAACAAATATTCTATAGTACAATATGAACAGAAATATCAAATAAGTACATATTGAGGAAAAGATATGAACTGTTTTGAAGTTGGAAAGTATATTCAACAAGCAGGTGTATTTTTGAAGTCGCCCATCGATAATGGGCGAAATTGAAAAACACCAAATTCTGGAATCCGCTCATCACCAACGGGCAAATTGGAAGTTACTTTTGTTGTTGGAAAAGATATTGATTTGTCCCTTGTATCGCACGAACAAATAATTTCACAGATGACGATTTGATAATAAACCGATGGACTTCATCTCCCAAAAGTCATTGCAAGAAGTAGCGACTTTCTTACTTAATAATTTGGTATAATGACATAAAGTAGCCAAAACGAAGGGGACACTAAAATGTCGTTTACATCTGGTATTTGCCCACACTGCCTAGGCGATGTTCAATTTGAGGAGAGTGAAAAAAACGGGCACTGCCTCCATTGTGACAGTCTTGTTACGCAGGAGGAAATATATACTGAAGAGCAAGAATCCGAGGTTAGCCAGGAGACAGTCGGCAACTTGCAAGATTTGAGAGAGTTGGAGCTTACCGAACTTGTTGAAAATGAGTCCAAACCATTCAATAATGAGATTAAAAGCCTAGATATTGAAGAAGAAATTTGGGAACAAGGGACTGAAGGTATTAAAGAAGGGTTGACGTATATGGAGAAAGAAAGATCTCCGCAAGCAAGCCAAATCTACCTAAATAACCCAAATGAATTGTACATACAAAAAAATCAACCCGTTTCCTTTTATGACGTAAAAGACCATGCAGCAGTGAGAGTGGATTCGGTGGAACTTTTACCCTCGGCTTTTAGTCAGTCAGAAGTAGGTGCAGAAACGGCTGATGACTTAATCTTTCGGGCGGAAGAAGCCTTTACTTTAGGGCAGTATTCTCTAGCTGAAGAACTTACCAAAAGATGTATAGAAATCAGCCCCAATAATTACCAAGCTTGGTTATTACAGGGAAGAGCGGCGGTACGCACCACTACTTTGGAAAATATTCGCTATAACGATATGATTGACTGCCTAATATCCATACCAGATTTTGCTCCTAACCAAACATCTGATCTCAACGAAGTGGCTTCTCAAGAGATAAGAGAAGCTGTGGTAAGTACTACGGATTTGGTATGTAAAGCTTTTGAGACTGAAACTAACTCTGAGCGGGCTGAGGAGATTTTGAACTGGTGTAATACCGTTAAAGCTAGCTACCAAAAATTGTACGAAAAAAACTCACTTACTATTGACTGTAATGATTTAATTGGCCAGCGTATCGATGAGGCGGTGCATAGAGTATGGTCCGGGAAAGCCTTGCCTTTGGTCGGTATCCCTAATTCGGACCAAAAGCAATGTGAGGAGTTTAAAGAAATAACCAGTCTGTGTTTGATGCTCACTCGCCACAATATCTATTTTGATGGCAATATTATCTTGGTAAATCTTAATCGATATAAGCGTTTGGTGCAGATGAATCAAATACTGTTGAGTACTAATACCAGTACACAAAACTACGATTTTCGCAAGAAGAGAATGGTGTCTCAAAGCGTTCCATTGATATTGGGAAACGAGAGGCTGGAGATAGAGAAGGAGAATCAGGAATATCACAGAATAATCGCCAGTATTGAACCAAATACTCCTGTCAAAAACCAGAGCAAAAAAGCCCATCCTTCCAAAAAGGCTCCAGTGAGTCCGGTTCTCTACATAGCTATATTTGTTCTGTTTACTGCCATTGGTTTTGCCGTTTGGTTCTTGTTCAACCAATAATAGACTTGACTAATAGTGCAGTTTTCGTGAAAAGACATCCGGAGAGCTTGTAAATACATAGAAAGACGCAATGAGATATTTGTATAGTTTTGGTAAGCTGTGATAGTTGGTACTTTTTCCTCAGGAGTTATTAGGGCTTCTAGCTAAGCTTTACCAGTTCAGTTCCGCATTGGTCGCAGAACTTGGCGTTTAGGTTTGGGGTGGTTTGACAAACAGAACAAATGGGAAGCTGTTGTGCTTCTCGACGAGCCTTATCTTTCTTGGCGACATTTCTTACTACCAGCAAAACGATAATTGCGATAATAGTTGGCCATAATAGTAACAAAATCATAATTTGCAGGGGACTTACCATCATTCTATACCACCTTCTGACTCACTAGTCGTACCATTATTTAGCAGAGATCCACAAAGTCGGCAATAGGCGTCGTTGGGCAATGCAGGTTGCTTACATGAAGCGCATCTAAATTTTAATGAAGTACCGCAGTGTAGACAATAATCATCTTCGGCTGGCAAGCGATTTTGGCATGTTGGACAGGTCACTGTGGGGTAGACAATCTCGGCCGCAGTCGATTTCCAGGTTTTACTTATGTACCAAAATCCGAATACGGCAAAGGGCATTGTCAAAATCATTTGACCGAATAAAACCCAAATCTCTACATCTACGGTGCCGGTGGGAGCGGCAGTGGGGAAAAAGAGAAACCAAATCATACCGGCCCAGTTAAATAAGGCGTGCAGAGAAGCCACCACCCAGATATTGCGGGTTCGAATGTAAATAGCAGCAAAGAAGATACCTAAAAATGTGGCATATATGACTTGCGAAATGGTAGCGATAACCATATCGGGTGCGCCGAACAAATTTACTAAGTGGGCTAGGCCGAAGATGAGAGAAGACCAAATAACTGCTTTAATCATGCCGTTTTTACTGTCGCCCCATTTTTTTAGCATGCTGTTTAGAATGACACCGCGGCATAAAAATTCTTCAAAAATGCCGATTAACAACATGTATGCGGAAAAGAATATCAAAGAAATAAAGGCGGGATTAACATTTTCATGCCCTTCGGTTGACGTATACGAACCAAATGCACTCAAAACGGCAAAAAACAGAAGGGGCAAACCCAACCAGAAGACGCCTTTTAGCCAACCTTGGGTGGAAAATTTAAACTTGTCCCATAATCCCAATACTCCGGCTACTCCCACTACCAAAAGTAAGGGCAAAGCATACGATAAAAGAATTATTCCCGAGCCGTACTTAACTTCATCAAATACAGACAAAATAATTACTTGGGAAATAAACAGCAAAGCCAAAGCCAAAGCGGCCAATACCAGAGCGGAAAGTATGGGTTGTTTGAAAAAAATATTCTTCATACATAATCAAAGACGCAGAAAGTGCGGCAATGTATTTTAATCGATGGAAAAGATATAATCAAGATAATGCTTACCTGTTTAAATATTAGTAAGTCGTTTGGAACCAGCTCTCTTTTCGAGCAGCTCACTTTTACCTTGGTCGGTGGCGACCGCTTAGCGGTTATTGGTCCCAATGGGGTGGGTAAAACCACCCTTTTTGAAATTATTACTGGTAGCCTTCAGGCAGACATGGGTTCGGTGGTGTTGGCTAAAAAGACTATGATAGGCTACCAGCGCCAAAATGAGAACACCAGTTTGGAACAGAAATTATTGGATAGTATTTTGCAAGAAATCTCTCCCGTAACCATTCTGGAGCGTCGCATAGAAAGTCTTAGAGATCGATTGATTAATTGCCAAAAGGAAACGGATCAAGCTGAACTGGTTGCTTCTTTGGGTGACGCTCAGATCGCTTTTGAGCAGGCTGGAGGCTATAATCTGCGTCACGAGGCCGAGCGTGTCTTATGTGGTTTGGGTTTCCGACCAAGCAATTTTAACCAACCATTACAGGAACTAAGCGGAGGATGGTTAATTCGGGCTCGCTTGGCTCGTTTATTGGTGATTTGCCCACATGTATTGATAATGGACGAACCTACCAACCATTTGGATGTAGAGGCAGTGGCTTTTTTAGAAGATTATTTACTTAGTTACCGCGGAGCGATTATTTTTACCTCACATGACCGACGCTTTATAAACACTTTGTCTAATCGAGTACTTTCTTTGGAAGGCGGCGGCAAGCACAGTTTATTTAACGGTCCCTACCAAGTTTTTCTGGAGAATCGGGTAATGCAGCAAAATCTTTTGCAAAAAACTGTGCAAAAGCAAACCGATATTATTCAACACCAGCAGAAATTTATCGAACGTTTTCGTTACAAAGCTTCCAAAGCGGCGGCAGTGCAGAGTCGGATTAAGATGTTGCAAAAGCTGGAACCGGTAGAAAATTGGCGTTTAAGTCCGTCAATAGATTTTAGTTTTCCCATGCCTCCTCCACAGGGACGTATAGTGTTGGAATTAGACAGGATTAGCAAGAGTTATGGCAATGTATGTCTTTTTCAGGATCTTAGTCTTACCATTTACAAGGGGCAAAAAATCGCCGTTACTGGTGCTAATGGGGTAGGTAAAACCACATTACTAAAAATCATGGCGGGGGTCTTGGATTTTGATGGTGGATCTAGGCATCTAGGACACAAAACGGTTTTGGGTTACTATGCCCAGAGCTATTTAGAGACCCTAAATCCGTCTAACGACGCTTTAGCTGAAATGCGTCTTGCCGCCCCGCAACTGAAAACTGAGGAATTACGGGGATTACTGGGGGCGTTTCGCTTTAGTAAGGATGATGTGTATAAGAAAGTGGAAGTCCTATCCGGTGGAGAAAAAGCCCGTTTGTGTTTAGCCAAACTTTTGGTTTCAGCTCGCAATTTGTTACTTATGGACGAACCCACCAATCATTTGGACATCTCTTCTCGCGAGATGCTTACTGATGCACTTAGTAAGTACTCCGGAACTTTGGTTTTTATAACGCATGATCGAGATCTGATGAGTCAGTTAGCTACTCGCGTTATTCATGTGGAGAACCAAGAGATTACTTCTTTTGATGGCACTTACGATGAGTTTATCTCCTCTAAACATGAGCTTGCGCCCAGAGTAGACAAGGATAGTGTTAAAACCGAGCGGGATTTTGAAAAAGAAAGGAAGCGTCGCCAAGGCTTACTGCGTAATACGGCATACAAGGAAATGTTATCTTTGAAAGAGATGATTGCCAATATTGAAAGCCAAATTGGTTTACTGGAAAAGGAAATAAAAGAAATCGAGACCAAATTTGAAGATGGAAGTCCACAAGGTGGAGTTGAAATTAAGAATTTAATTATTTTACATAAAGAAAAATCCAAGCAGCTATCAGTGCAAAACCAACAGTGGGAAGAATACTCGGTTAAGCTTTGGCAAAGAGAGGAAAAACTGCGTTCCGATTTAGAAAATCTTTAGTTGAAGAGATTGTTTCGGCTTTAATGTTGACCCTGAATGTGCGTTGTTTTGTTCTATTGTTTCCTTTTGGTATTTAGACATTAAAAAATGCGTTGACCTTGGCAGAATAGCAAAAGTTTACTTTTGAAAAACTTGAATAATACGTCACGGGCAGGTTTTAAATGTTGCCATTTCTCAAAAAGCTGATGATTTTAGTGAGAAATGACCAATAAATGGCAATAGTTTTCGCTCATGACATATAATTAGTGTAGTCGTACATGCAGAAGAACAATAGAAATTGCGAGGTAGTAAATGGGATCAGAGGGGAAAAACCAGTGTTTGAGATGTTCAGGAACTATGGAATTGGTGGGAGTAAGAAAGATTCAACTCGGCAAGCAAGGGTTTTTCTTTGGGAAATGGCACCATTTATTGGCGGGCGCACTTGAAGCAGAAATTCACATATGTTCCAATTGTGGCAAAATTGAGTTTTACTCCACCGAGGGTAGATAGTAAGAGACAATTTGGCATAGAATAATTACCCAATGAACAACAATTAAGTGTAGGATTTTCTGGAGTTATTGCATCCAAGAAAGGTTAATGAGGAAATGGCTTTTGTAACCGGGACTTGTCCCAATTGCTCTGGTGAGATTAGATTAGATAGTACCAAAGAAAGTGGGTTTTGCCTGCATTGTGGTCGTTCGGTTACTCTGGAAAAAGCGGTTGCGGCTAGTAAAATTAATATCCAACAATTGGCAGAAAACTATCAAATCTTGGTAAACCAAGCCTTCAAAGTGGAAAATTATGCTGAGGCTGAAGTTTATGCCAATAAGATTTTGGAACTAAACCCGGGTAATTATCAAGCTTGGTTAGACAAGGGGCGGGCAGCTGGACACTTGTCTACATCCCAGCGCATGCGCTACAAAGAAGCGGTGGGATGTCTGCTTAATGCCTATACCTTTGCTACCGAAACCCAAAAAGAAGAGCTAAAACTCATTATCAATGGAGATTTCGAAAAGACGGTAATGGCAACCGTAGATTTTTTGAGCCGATTGTTTGAAAATCAAGCCGATCGAGAAAATGCCGAAAGAATTTTGGCATGGTGCATGGATTTGGCTGATTCGCAGCGGTCGTTAAAAGAAAAGTGTGGTTTGGAGGGGGAGTTTACTTCCGTTGTGGCTGCTCGTCTAGATAAAGCGGTACGCCAGGCATGGAAAAAACAGGTTACCCCTTTTACCGAAATAAAGCATCCCAATGCGGAACAGTGGCGTGCCTTTTATCAAGTGGCCACTTATTGTCTTATGCTAACTCGGCACACCATACGTATTGATGACGACAACTTATCAGCACAAATAACCCGAGCCAAGAGAATAATCAATTATAACAATTGTTTGCTGGAGAGCTGTTTTTACATCCCTCGGTCGCGTCCTTCCTACTATGGCTCTTATTACGATCGAGTAAATACCTTGACTGAGGTGCAAAAAGAAGAGATACATGCCGAAAACCGCAAAATGATTACCTTTTTAGCGCAAAATGATACGCATTTTTCAGCCAAAAAATCTGGTTTCAGCCAAGCTAAAAATTTGGCTTTGTGGGTAGTGGGGATTGTTCTGTTTGCAGCAGTATTCGTAGTGGTATCCATTTTCTTTTCATTTTGTTAGGTTACTTTTTGGTTTGATCAATAGGTTTTAGACGAAAAATCATGGGGTTGTCGTAGCACCATAACTATAGTGAATTGTGCCAGCTTGTCTTTTGCGATACACTAAACACTAAAAATAGAAAATAGGAAAAATAATATGCCGGAAATTATCGTAGACTCCCAGAAGAAATATCGAGCGGTTATTCACACCAATAAAGGTGATTTGCATCTGGATT
>Ga0209737_10003715_pt1 | contig 10659 bp, 6 predicted proteins | sample TergutCu122P3_FD_187284 | JGI IMG/M metagenome (GOLD analysis project Ga0209737, IMG submission 187284) | Cubitermes ugandensis P3 segment gut microbial communities from Kakamega Forest, Kenya - Cu122 P3 (SPAdes) (version 2) | ecosystem: Host-associated > Arthropoda: Insects > Digestive system >...
TATTTGTGTGTGTGTGTGTGTGTGTGTTTTCTCTCTCTCATTTGGTTCATGGTGATTACTGAGTTTATCCATTTTTCTTAGAATCAGAAGAAACTCTTCCCTCCACATATACTGCATTAATGACTGTGCTGTTTCAGAATTTTGAAGGGGAGAAGCTCTTACCAGACTGGTCCCTAAGAGAAGGATTGGTTGGAGACAATACCACATATTTTTGTTAAAATAAAATAGCTGTAATAACTGTTGCCCTTGCTTACAGGTTGATCTTGCAGAACTCCCACCCTTGTTTAGCCGGCCTCGACGCAGTCCTAAACTGAATGCAGACTCCAGACAGGCATCAATCTGTGGAGGCAGTCGTCGCCAGTCCAGTGTCCCACGGGGTACTGGAACAGAAGCTCATGACAGCACATCCTCCCTTCACAACTCCAGTCCAGCAACACGTGGAGGACATTTCCGACTTCCAGCATCCCCTCCCCCACCAACTGACACCCCCACTTCGGCTGCATCACGGACTACTTTGGATGCTGGTGCAACAGAAAGTACTTCTATGGAGCGTTTAACTCCACCAAGATATCAACAAGTAATTCGAGAGTCCCGGTCACTGGATCCGTTTCCTGATGGACGAACAGACCCATCCCCTTACCTAACCCTTCATCTCCCAAAGAGTTCACGTTCACTGGAAAACTGTGTGGGTAGCAGTGGGTGTAAGCTTCCTTCATCCATCAAAAGTAGATATGTCATAAATAACAATCATCCTAATGGTGATATACTTCCTGCTACAGGAGACATTAGTGCTGAGGATGTGCGGGCACCACTCTTGGGAAATGACATTAACAATTCTCCTGTCTTAAAACAAGAAGCATTCCCAGATTTTATGCCAACAAAACGATGGCATTCACTTGAAGAAGTTCCAGGATCAGACTCAATGGTTGTAGTGGCGGGAGGAGGTGGAAAAAAAGCAGCAGTATCACGAGGGTCAATTCGTAGCTGGCTGGCTGGTCTCTTCAATGGCAATGGACTACGTACTAGTGACACATCTCTGAGGAAGGGGATTCATGGACATGCCTATGGTGATCTGCAGTCTGAGAAAGAAAGCATTGTGTGAAATGCACACCATTGTCACTTCTGTATTAAAAAAAAGCTCCATAGGCAAGTACAGAGATATACAGAAAAAGAAAAAGAGTTTATCTGGTCCTTAACCTTAGCATTGGTTGAGTTAACAATATTTGGTTATGATCAGGGGTCCACAAAACTCAGGTACCAGGCCACCCAGGTGACTAAATTTTGTATGTTTTCTCAGTATGGAACTTACTTTATTGTGCTTTTATGGTGCATGGATTTCTTGGAAAATGTTTGCACCTCTGGTTATGATATAACTTTATCAATATTGCCATCACATAACTGAACTTAAATCACTCCTATATGTACAGTGATAGTTAAGCTGTCCAAGACAACACAAAATCTGAGATTGTATTTCATCCCACTTGTTTATGTTTTCTTACATTTACAGTTCTTATCATTTACAGCAATTTAAACTGTTAACTCGCTATAGTTTGCCATTCTCAGATTCCACTCCAAAGCTTATACAACAGAGGCTTATTTATCATGAACAGGTAAAGAATGTAATAAAAACTTAAGATCTGTGAAGAGCTATGCTAATCTTGGAGGCTTGATTGCATCCTCTGTCTAGTCTCAGTACCATTCTACTTGGGGTTTAGAAGTTTGATTATAGAAGACTGGAAATCATCCTTACTGTTAGTGTGTGTGCATAGCTTCATTAGCGAGTAAATGTTATTAAAAAGGGAGGGGAAAAAAAAAACAATGAATGAATGTGCACTCCTTAATGTAATTCATATCATGTCATAATAATATCCTTTTAGTAGGGATGTGTGAACAGTTTGAAGTTTGAAATACACCAATGCCTTGTTTTATGGCCTAGCTTTGTTCCTGAAAAAGTGGGCATAAATCAAATATGATATTCCCTTAGGGGGAAAAAAAAAGGCTTAAATAAATGCATATAAACCAGCCAAACAGTGTTAAACTGAAAATGAGACCATAAATTAAGAAGTGGTGTAAACTAGTAAGGGGCATTAAGGCACAAAGGTGTAAACTAACAGGTGTAAAAGAAGGCGTTGGTGTATTTACAAACCTTAAACAAGTTTGGTTGAACTTTGAAGTATTCACTCCTGTCAGAAAATGTTAGATCTACCAAAAATAAATTGATTGTGCAGTGTGTGCCTCTTTTCTATTCACCTCCATCTAGTGCAAAGGTTGAGAATGAGTGGAGCTGAGCTTCTGCACCTGTATGCCTTCATGGTGGGGAAAGGTAAAAATTTACCTTACTTTGTGGAAAAGGATAAGACAAGTTTTCTTAATGACATGGCTTTGTATGTTGTCTCATCTCAACTGATGCATGTTAAGAGCCCGAAGTGACAGTTCTGTCTGAAGTGTATCCTTTTGAGAACTTGCATTTTGCAGTGTACTGTTTAATTACTATCATCACAGTTTTGTTGTGACATAATTTTAATTAACATAAAAACAGTAAATTTAATAGTTTTCTACTCTCTCTGATAGTACCTTAAGTTCAGCTCTATGAATTGGCATGTTGGAAACTTATACCTGAACTGAGGGTAGATGATGTGATCTCTAAGCATAGATAACACCTTGTATTCACTTCTCAGACGGAGTATCACATACAGTTTGGTGAGCTCAAAGTGGCAGTCGGTTGATCTTACATCAATAGATGACACTAGGTTACCATTAACTGTATACAATAAGGTGTGCCAATACAATGAATAGAATCAGTCTTGCACCTTGTATCTTAACTGCCCTACATTTCATTACAAGTAGCCCTGTTCTCATACTTAAATGACTGTTGAAATTTCTGTGCTTTTCTCTGTTGTGCATTTGTAATGAGTCAGATAACAAGTAATTTGTTGAATAGGTGAATAATTGTAAAATGCTTAAAAAGGGCCCTGTGACATGCAATTATTGTACTATGAATCCTGTCAATATTAAATTAATTGCCACTTTATTATTATTTTTAGTGTGTGTGCTTTTGATGGTAAACTGGTGACTGCTGTTTCTGTGATGCATATTTACACCCATCAGAGATTGTGTTATATATGGTACATCTGCAATTTTAATGGAGAACAATACCTTTTTGTGGGTATGTCCATAAATCACAGTGAAGTGTTTAATTTCAAAATGTTTTAGTTACCACATGTGATATGTATTGCCATGTGCCTACATTTGATGGTTGAATAAATGAACACACAAGTGCAAAGAAGGATGCAAATGGTGATGTATTTCATAGAATAAACAGTTGAATAGTACAGTTACAGTAAGGGCTTATGTTGTGTTGTATACACTGAAGACAGGTATATCACTAATATTTTCAGTCAAAGTGAAAGTTTTAATGTTATGAATATATTATGTGCCAATGTGTTTCATATTTAATGCAAGTCCCAAGCAACATGTTTCCAATGGAGCTGGACTTGTCAGCTCAAGCTGAGATGGATTGAAAACACAAAAACAGGGGTAATCAGACAGAATCTTCTGTCTGGATGGCTGTGAAGAGATTTCCATGTTAATTAAAATATTATAGGTGCCAAGTTATATTATCATAATTATGTAAATAACTGAATATTATATATATGTTGTGTGCATATCTGAAAGTGTATGAGAACATGTGTTGAACTAAAATAAGATGTGTCTGTACTTGTAATGTGTCATTTTGCTTCCTTTTGCCTCTAGTTCAGAAATCAATTCCAGTTCTTTCCAAGATTTTTACTGATGCTAGACACTTTGATCATGCTGTGATGGGGATACAAGTCGTGCAGCCAGTTTATTTCTATAAGACTCTTTTAACTTATTCTGCAGTTTATCTGCCGTGTCATTCACATAACGGTGGCCTTGTCAGGATTGCTTTCAAAATTGAAAATCTGACAGTGCAAAGTCAAGACATAGGGCAGGTGTGCCAACACTGTACAGTGATATACACACCCATGTGTTCTGATATTGTCATGGAGTAGCAACAGTTCTGACATTTTTCTTGTGGGATGGACTTGACAAAGGCAGGCATTCAGTTTCTTTGTTCAGTACAGCAGTCAGAGTTCACTGTTGTTCCCATGCACAAATAGTTAACAAGATAAACACTTTTCTCATCCTTATAGTTATGGTACTTAACACATTTTTGAGTCTTTCTCAGGGATGTCATATGGTGCCATGCCATTGCTTAGTTTTGGGTTCAAAATAGTGAGCCCAGATCATCCCCCATATTCTGCCAATGAATAAATTGTAGGGTGTAATGGGATCTCAATTCACATAAAAAGAAAAAAAAAGTATTTCCAGGTCTATGTGATTACGAAAGATATATGTTCCACACAAATGGAAATTCAATTTTTTCCTGTGTTATAATTGTGAACTTTCACACATTGCTCCAGATTTACTTTACTTTTTTAACCATTAGGAGATGACTTAAATGCTAATTGTATCTTGTAGCTGCCCAAGTTTTTCTGGCTTAGAGTAGACATGTAGATTGTTACCAAGTATACATAGAAACCAGCATAAGGCATGCCATGCCATTCACCAGTACATTCCAACGACCAACATAGTATCCAGTAGGATGTCAAAGGTTAATACAGAAGTTGCCCGAAACATGTAGAGTTTTATGACAGAATAAATTTGGATAATCGGTGCGTCTGGTTGGTTATTAAAAAGAAATCTGTAACGACGCACGGTTATATGAACGTAAATTTCGTTAATACAGCACACTATTTCAGTTCTGTATAGACAAGCTACTTGCTGCATACTTATCCCTGAATATCTGCCTACAAGAAAATCGTTGGTACTCTCGTACATATTGATATTCGTCACTTTTTACTGAATTTTGGCTGCATGGGATTTGTAACATATTGCACCGTAACATACGTAACTTCTGTGTTCCGAGTACACACAAAGATTACAGCAATATTATTTATTTCAGGTTTGTATGGCTTGTGTGAAACATGGCATGGGTTTTAGCATACACTTATCAATGTTCTTGTTGAAGCGTTTAATATTACAAGACGGCATCAAACGTTCGTAATCACGAACTGAAAGTGTAGAGGGTAAAAGCAGAGCTATGGCAACCACGATCATCTAGTAACACTACTAACTGTTCAGCGCGACACACATTTCCTAACTTGTATTTACATTATTTTCTGAGTATATTATACTCGGGGGAAAGAGCCAATCGCGAGCACAGATCATCTAGTTTGGATCCCAGGTTTTCTGTAAATAGGGCTTAATTTTATTACAAGACTCCACAACCTCAAACCTGCATCGACGAATACATTTCTTTGAGACCATGGTCACTGCTGTTAACAAATGGAAAGCGTCCGACCAGAAACACCCTAATTACCAAAGAGCTACAGACCAACCTATAATGCATGCTATGTGACACACCATGTCTTATCATAAATACTTGAATTGTTTGGTGTTTTAAATTTTATTAAGCGACGTATACTGGCCACAGGAAAAACAAATATGTCTGTAAACTAGATTGATAGTTTGTCTACACGTGCTGGTAGTCCATGGTTTTACCATATATTATTGATGTTGCGTACGAGCCATTCCTGGTGAGGTAGTGAGTAAATAGTTTTCTACAAGGCAGAAATTGTAGGATTTGCTTACATACATATTAAAAGTAATACTGAGATACCAGGAATGTCTGCTGTATGTAGTCTTTGATTATCATGTACAACTGGCCAAGGAACCCATCGAAAATCACTGAACGGTGTTCAAGGAAAACAGTTGAAAGTTGACGCTGTGGCCTGTAAAATTTTGGTTAGGTTTGTATGTTTTGAAGCAAATTAAATCATATTATTTATTAGTTAATTGTGACATATAACATTATTGGACATATATTTTCTTATTTTGTTACTGTAACTTGTTAAATCATCTGTACGATGTTGGTCTGTACTCTCTCGAACCTTCAGATTTCATCTTAGGTTAAACAAGTAGCAAATGGAGTCTAACCCACAACGTTGTAATAAACAAAGGTTAGGGATTGCTCGAACAGGGTGTAATGCCACTGTGTCTCCATTGTCTTTTACTTCTGAGGTATCATCTATTCAAACTAATAATTATACATTAAAACAACTGAAATACGAGCTAAGATTTGGCGGTTGTAATAATTGAATGGTGGGTTTTTGCATGATTTTGCTTGCTTGAAGAGGTTAATTTTGTCCCAGTATATATTTGGACTTTTTAATAAAGAATGTATAATAGACGGCTGAGAAGTGTTTTATGTTTTGAGATGCTAAGTTTCACGCCCATTAATTCACAAATTTTCATTTTGATAAAGACTTGATATGTTGAAGTGATTGTGTACGTTGACAGTTTGGGCATAACGAGTTCTGATTTCTGGGGAAAATTGCAAGCAAAGACGGTAGTTGGAACCCGTAGGTGTACATGGGAGAATGACATTAAAATGGGTCGTAAAGAAATAGGGTGAAAGGGTGTGGATTAAATCATATGGCTGAGGATAGTGATGGGTTGTTGTATACATAGTAATGAACCTTTGTTTTCGACAGCTGCAGGGAATTTCTTGACTAATTGAGGAACTGTTTGCTACTCAAGAATAATACTGTTTTGTAGAGTTATTTAGAAACTGAGCAAGAGTATATCCTAGATTTTATGGCCAGTCAAACATGCAGTTACATTTTATGATATTGGTTTGTGCCCAATTTATGTTAGTGACTGATATATTTCTTTTGTAAGTTAGTTAATTTTTGAGAAATGTTTGTATTATGATGCAGTTGTTCCTGATTGTACTTTTCTGGAATTGTCACATACTGTGTAAGCATTTGAGTGTTGTGTGATAGCCTTTAACATTCTTAATGTTACAGATTATGTTGGAAACATAAAATACACAAGTGTGAAATGGCAGAACCATCTGCAGGGATAGAAGTACCAAATTTGGTACGTGCTGTGAATAGTTCAAACTGGGGAGGTCCAGGTGCTGCGGAAGGTGAAGTGGTTTGTGGCATAGGAAATGACTGTGTGATATTTCCTAATACAAGTGCTGTCTCCAGCGTGCCTCAGCAACAGGGTATTGAAGTAGTGCAGTATGCTTTCCCTGAACAGGATTTTTTGGACATCCAAGTTACCGAGGAAGAAGTGATAAGTGAAACATGGGATAATGGGCAGCCAATAGATGATGAAAGGTAGGGAAAGACTGAGTATTAATATGTATCAGTAGCATTTAAAATTAAATAATATTAATCATTTGATATTAAAGATGTGATTGAACTGTGTCATCTATAGATGTTAGTGGAAATAACAGATTTTAGCCCTTCTTAGGTTGTCATACTCGAAGTATGCATCTGCAGAATTAAAAAGGAAGACATATGTAGCAGTATCCTACTCCACTTGTCTCCCAAAATTACAGTGGAGCATATAAGATGTCATGGGACAATTGTAAATATAATGAAGGCAATAAATAATAGTAATTATATCTATATGTCATGTAACTGGAATAATTATGAAAGCAACAGACTGTCTTGGCAATATGGGAGTAATGAACAAAAGTTGTTATATCTACTTTTAGCTGCCAAAAGATATTACCTACTTATTCCCTATGTTTTAAAATTATTATAGTATAAATCTCCCATAGTGTAGAGTAGAGGTATAGCTATACACTTTCTTTAAATTTGAAACTAGATGGGTGTGTGTGTGGTCATCGCCATGCCCCTTTATCCCCAGGAAAGGATCCTGGTACCCATTATACAGGTGGCTGGTCTGGATGGGTGTGGAAAATCTCACCTTCACCAGGCTTCCATCCCTGGACTGTCCAGCCGATAGTGAGTTGTGACATATGCTTTTCAGTGCCTTTATTTGTGACACTTCCCCAAATCAGTACAAGAATGCAAAGAAAGTGCTGAGCAGTTTGACATACAGTAATGATTTCCACAGTACTTAGATTTTATTTACATGGAACTTACACAGATTTTGCCATCAACAGGAAGTGGCCATACATTTCAGCTGCACACTTTTTCTCAGCTTAGTAATTGGTAACATTGAATACAAATGTGAATTTATTTGTGTGGGGTAGGAACTACTGGATGGCTTGCAGGTGGAGAATATCAGGTAAAACAATTTTATCCCTAACTTCATGAGTCACTGAGTATTTCTAGACTGTGAGGTGTCGGCAAAGCAACAGAGTTTTAAATGGAGAAAGGAAGGAATGAGGTAAAGGTATGACTTTGTAAAGAAAAGGAAGAAAGAGGTGAAGGATGAAGCTACAAAAGAAATGTTGAGTTTCAGGATAAAGAAAATTTATTATGTCACAGAAAGTTTATGTAGTTTTCCAAGGATTTGTAGTGGTTAACTGTAACTTTCTTTTACTTGTTTTGGTACAGTCAGCACTTGGTGGAACTGAAGGTGGCATGCAACCCCACAACAGAACCTGATGAAATTGAGATACCATTACCACAAGATCAAGATGCGTACACAACAATGCGTCCCTATCCTTGTGATTTCTGCAGTCGACGTTTTCGTAAAAAAGCAAACCTAATGACCCATATGTTGGCCCACCAGACAGATCGTCCATATGGCTGCAACCTTTGTGGTGCTCGATATCGTCGCAGATGTGACCTTATTAGTCATATGAAAATCCATGCATATGCTCCTGGACATCTTGGTAGTGATGATGAGGAGGAAGGTGTTCCCACAAGTAACTCACATGATCATAACAATACTGTTTCGATGAAGGGCAGGAGAAAGAAAGTACAGTCAGCAGCACCAAAGAAACGGAAGTGTATTACTGCAACAGCCCAGAGTAGTAGCTACATGGAAGAGAGTGATGGCCCCAACTTTAAAGATTTCAAAAGATCCAACAACAGTAATAGTTCTTCTCGTAAAAAACTTGGGAACAGTAGTAGTGGAAGTTACAGTTATGTTGATGAAGATATGAAATTACTGTCTCAGCCACCTCCCTCTTTTACACCTAGCATGGAGCCACAAGAACCTGCCATGCCTCGCTGGCCTGTCATTGACGAAAGTCGTCCGTATGTATGTCAGCACTGTGGCGTCGGTTTTGCACGTGAGAAGGCGCTTGCTTCACATGCAAGGGTGCATGCTGGAGACAGCCCATTTGAATGCAATACATGTGGTGAGATGTTCTGGGATATTGGGCTGCTGAAGGAGCATTCACGCATTAAGCATGCTGGAAGAAGTCGAGATGAGCCTGACGTTTCTGGTCCATATACAGGTGATGATCGGTTTGGAGAGTTCCACTGTGAGACTTGTGGCCTTGGTTTCCATCGACAGGATCTTCTGAAACGTCACCGCAGGTCAGTATGTTGTGTTAGTCCCTCACCTCTTAACCATTAATTGCATAAAATCTGTGGAGTAACAAATGTGTTCCCAGACTGGCAGCTGCACGCAATTATATGCTAACATGTTACACATAGATTTTCCATTTTTATTACAAATGTTCGGTACAAGTCACTGATGAAACGTTTGTTTATTGTTGCCACTTACATGTAAAGGAACTTTTCTCCCGTTTAAAGACCTAAAGCTTAAAAGCATATACAACTATAGTTTTATGCTTTGTCTTGTATTGGTGTGGAATTTTGTCTCACAGAACTTTTTAGAACAGTATTAAGGAGAATATTCTTGGCCCTAAGAAACAGTAACAGGAAGATGGAGAAGGTTACATGACAAGGAACTGTTAAATTTTTGCTATTTACCTGTTAGGATGGTTGGAAAGCCATAGAGGCAGATGCAACTGAAGAAGATAATAGTACAGTTAATCTTATATAAATAGGGTATCAGCTGGACTGAACTGGTTTATGGTAGGAACTTTGTGATTGTAGTGATCAGGAGGTGCAAAAATCCCAGGTGCCAGGTCGCTTGGGCAACTAAATTTCATACAGTGACACTGTCTGCAGTTCGTCATTAAGGAACTTGTTTCATGTCACCCTCCTGGCACCTAGAATTTTGGGCTGGCTCCTAGATTTTTGGCAAATTTGTGCATTTATCTAGTAACAAACATCCACAGTTCATACAGTAAGTTAAAAAGGCTGTGCAGTGGCACAGGCAGTATCTGCTCTGTCATTAGGGAGATCTGAGTTCAGTCCCAGGCCAATTCCTGTGGAATGTGTGGTGGGCAAAGTGGCACTAGGGACAGTTTTTGCTTGCTAGTATAATTCCACTATGTTCCATACTTCTTCATTCATCCATCACTGACACTACATAATCTTAGTGGTTTACAGAGTTGTTAAATAACACACTTAAAAGAATTTCATAAATACAGAGAATTTTTTGACCAGCTGAGTAACTTAGTTTTTCAGAATGAGTGTCCACCATGAAATGAATGAACAGGCTGATAATGAACAGCTGAATTATAAAATAAAGGCGGTTTAAAAGTTTCTGGCAGGGGGTAAGACAGGTGGTTGTATTAACCACTTGAAAACTCATAGATTCATTATGGTTTTTATTTTATTCACTTATGCGTGCATGAAATATATTCTGTACCAGTTGGTATACTGCAGTGACATATAGTTTGGGACCTCTGTTTGTGACACTAGGCTTCCCCCCTCCCCCCAGATTATGCCATGATAAAGTGAAGTCCTGAACAGTAGTTTACCACATCTTTTATCTTGAAAGGAATGC
>Ga0209737_10003716_pt1 | contig 10659 bp, 7 predicted proteins | sample TergutCu122P3_FD_187284 | JGI IMG/M metagenome (GOLD analysis project Ga0209737, IMG submission 187284) | Cubitermes ugandensis P3 segment gut microbial communities from Kakamega Forest, Kenya - Cu122 P3 (SPAdes) (version 2) | ecosystem: Host-associated > Arthropoda: Insects > Digestive system >...
CTATAATAAGCGCAGGGACAAGAATTTCAACCTTCAGCAAATAAAGAGAGGCGCCTGCTGCAAGTGCGTCAATGCTCGTTGCAAGCGAAAGAAAAAATATGTCACGGACAGAAATTCGCCTGGTATTGCACTTTTCTTCCTCTTCCTTTTTCCAAAAAGCGTCATAGAGGAACTTGAGGCCCAGAATAATAAATATTGTTCCCGCAATATAATTCGCGTAAGATTCAACATAAGAATACACAACCCTAGCAAGAAGGCTGCCAAACAAGGGCATCAAAAACTGGAAAAAACCCGTTCCGGCCGCCAGAAAAAAGGCGCAGCGCCTGCGGTTTTGCGTCGTGCAAAGGCCGTATGAAAACGATACAATGGTTGCATCAATCGACAATGCAAGCGCTAAAAAAATTATCTCAAATAACGGCATTTTTCTATTATAACATAAGAGCAGATTGGGCAAGAAAAGGCTTTCATCCTCCCGTTTTTTATGGTTACATATTAGAAAAAAGGAGTAACCATGCAATATTTTGTTGTCGATGCTTTCACGGATGAACTGTTTAGGGGCAATCCTGCGGGCGTGTGTTTGTTGAATGAATGGCTTGACGAGGCCGTAATGCAAAAAATCGCGTTTGAAAATAACCTTGCCGAAACCGCGTTTGTCGTGAAACGCAAGGATTATTACGACCTCAAATGGTTTACTCCCGAGGTGGAGATGGATTTGTGCGGCCACGCCACCCTTGCCGCCGCTTTTGTGGTTAATAATTTTGTCGATAAAAATAACAGCATAATGAAATTTGAAACAATGAGCGGAATTTTGATTGTTGAAAAGGCTGATGATTTATACGTAATGGACTTCCCGTCAAGAAAACCCGTGCCAACAGAGATAACCGCTCTTATAGAAAAATCTGTCGGTGTGAACGTGGTTGAAGCGCATTTATCGAGGGATTTGCTTTTGCTTCTCAAAGACGAGGAAACCGTGCGCACACTGGCACCTGATATGGATTTAATAAAAACAATACCGGATGCTTTAGGCGTGGTGGTCACAGCGAAAGGCAGCGACTGCGATTTTGTTTCGCGCTTTTTTGCCCCGAATGTGGAACCGCAGGCACCCGAAGACCCCGTGACAGGCTCAACCCATTGCACACTTATTCCTTTCTGGTCAGAGAGGCTGGGCAAAAACAAAATGATTGCAAAACAGCTTTCAAAAAGAGGCGGGGTTCTTTTTTGTGAAGATTGCGGAACAAGAGTGAAAATAGCAGGCAAAGCCGTGCTTTATTTACAGGGTGAAATTTTGTTATAGACAAGTTTATTCAGCCCTTTGCTCGTGGCAAACAAAACGCTTTTTGTGTTGAATTCTGTCGCTGTAATTGTCTGTAAATTTGCCGATTTCGGCAACGACTGTAGGAACTATGGTGAGCGCGGCCGCTATAAGCCAGTGTTCGACGCCGATAGCTGTCATACCGAAAATCTTTGCAAACGGCGGAATAATAACAAATGATGCGAATAATACAATCATTGCAACCACGCTGATAACTAAAGGCGGGTTGTCTCTGAGCGTGCGCTTGAAAACAGACTGCCTGCTTCTAACTGTAAATATGTGTAAAATAGATGTCCAACCGACAACAAGGAAACAGAGCGTCTGGCCTATGGCGTGTGTCGGGGAATGGGTTTGAGATACCGCAACGTAAGTTCCGAGATAGTACGCAGCCAGCCCCACAATCGAAAATGCAATAGTTTGAACTGCAATTACAAAATAAAGACCCTCAAACAGGCTCTCGTTGCGGCTTATGGGGTGCCTGTTCATAATTTTCGGGTCGGATTTTTCTTTGGCCAATTGAAGCCCGGGAATACCGTCGCCGATTACGTTTATTAAAAGCAGCATAATAGGCGTCAAAGGCAGTGCCCAGTGGGCTAATTGGGCACCGAGCATAATAACGATTTCGGAAAAGTTGCAAACAAGAAGGAAATAAATTGTCTTTCTGATATTGGAAAATACATTTCTTCCTTCTCGCACGGCATCAACGATTGTGCGGAAATTGTCATCCGTGAGCACCATATCCGCTGCGCTTTTAGACACTTCCGTCCCCGCAATTCCCATAGCAACACCCACATCAGCCGCCTTAAGAGCAGGGGCGTCGTTAACCCCATCGCCTGTCATAGCAACAACATCATCGTGCTCCTGCCAGGCTTCCACAATACGGATTTTATCTTCAGGCGAAACGCGCGCATAGACGGAATATTTACCCACATTATCTATAAGCTCGCTATCGCTCATCTCGGAGAGTTCAACCCCCGTCAGCACCTTAGAGCCTTCGTTAAATAACCCTATCTGACACGCGATAGCACGGGCGGTAACAGCATGGTCACCTGTTATCATAACCGTGCGGATGCCTGCCTGCCTTGCTGTTTCAATAGCCTCGGCAACCTCGGGGCGCGGCGGGTCAATAATTCCTATGATGCCTTCAAAATGGAGGTCTTTTTCAAGGTCGCTTAATTTGTCCTCGGGCGGAAGTTTGTCAATGTGTTTGCTCCCGAGAGCAATTACACGCAAAGCATCTGTAGCAAAAGCATCGTGGATTTCCTGACGCTTTTGCAGCTCGCCCTCAAGCGGCACCCTGTGAAATGGTACTCTATCGAAGGCGCCCTTGGTAAGAACAATCCAGCCGCCCTTCGGGTCTTTGTGAACCGTAGTCATCATTTTGCGCGCCGATGAAAAGGGGATTTCAGCAACTTTGGGATATTTTTCTTCCAAATCATTTTTATTCCCGCCCTTCTTGTTAAATAAGCGCAAGATAGCGGTTTCAGTCGGGTCGCCTATGATTTTACCTTCTTCGTCTGACACGGCATTGCTGGCGAGGGTAAACTTGTTTAAAAGCTCTGTTTGCGCACCGCCAAAATCCACCCCGTCATCAAAGGGCTCCCCGCCCTCCTGCCACAGGCGCTTAATTGTCATAAGGTTTTGTGTCAATGTGCCTGTTTTATCCGTACATATCACCGAAGTACTCCCGAGCGTTTCAACAGCGGGCAATTTCCTTATCAGCGCATTTTTCTTGACCATTTCGGTTACGCCGTGGGCAAGTATCAAAGTAACAATCAAAGACAGTGTTTCAGGCACTGCCGCAACCGCAAGCGCCACCGCAACAAATATCATTTCCCACAATTCCGCCCCGCGATGAAAGCCTATGGCAAACATAACAACGGCCGCAATTATGGCCACAAGCGTGATAGCTTTTCCAATCTTATCAAGCCTTACCTGCAATGGGGTTTTCAACTTCTGTGTATCATTGAGGTATTGCGCAATGTGCCCCATTTGCGTATTCATGCCCGTTTCAACAACAATTGCTTTCGCATGCCCCCTTGTTACAAGACACCCCGAAAACACCATATTAATCTGGTCACCCAGCGCCATTTTCCCCGTTAATTCCGCACAGGCATTTTTTTCAACAGGTTCACTCTCACCCGTCAGAATAGATTCATCCACCGCAAGGTCCGTCTCCTCCAAAAGCCGTGCGTCGGCAGCAATTTTATTCCCTGTTTTCAAAAGAATAATATCCCCCGGCACCAGCTCGGACGATTCAATTTCTTGCTGCTTACCGTCGCGCAATACAACGCTCATCGGGCTACTCAAATTTTTTAGCGCGGCAAGCGATTTTTCCGCACTACGCTCCTGAGTAACGGCAAGTGTTATATTCAGTACAACAATGCTCATAATAACAACGAATTCCAGATAGCCCTCGTTGTGGTGAATTCCTATAGCAAGCGAAAGGATGGCGGCAACTATCAAAATAAGAGTAGTAACATCCTTGAGGTGGTGTAGTATTTTTTTAACTATACTTTCACCTTTTTGCTCCTCAAATTGATTTTTTCCGTATTTGAGCTGTTTTTGCGAAATGGCGCCTGATTTTAGACCCTCGTTCGCATTTACATCAAACGTTTCAAGTAAAACTTCTCTATCCTGTTCATACCAATTAGCCACAAAACACCTCTCTTCAACTGTTAAGCTGTCAATAAATTATACCAAAAGCAAGGCTTAAATCAAAAGGGACTCCGAAAAGTCCCTTTTTAATTCTTATACTTCTTTTACACTTTTATCAAGCACTCTTGCGCCGCCTTTGGCCTCAAAAATGAACATCCTGGGTACTTCGCCGCCATCTCTGCCTTTGCCTTTGGGAGTTCTGTATTTTGTTTCCATTGCATTCACAAATCTTGGTAATTCCTCATCGGGAACAATGAAGAACGCTCCGCCGCCCCAGCCGGCTCCGCTTAACCTGCCGCCAACCGCGCCGCTATCCATTGCTATTTCGTGAATTTTATCAAGCTCATCACAACTTACGCGAAGATTATCTCTGGAAGAATAATGGGATTCATTGAGCAATTCGCCCAGCTTCTTTATGTCTTTTTGTTTGAGGGCCTCAACGGCATCCATTACTCTCTTGTTTTCATAAACGCCATGCTCAACTTTTTTAACATCCGCCTTTTCATTTTCCTCGGCAGTTCTGTTATATTCCGCTACAACCTTTTCAAATTCTTCTTTCACGGCTTTAAATTGCTCGGGTTTTATTTGCCCCAATCTGGTTATATCGGGGTCACTTGAGTCTTCAACAAGCTCGGGGAAGAAATTAGTCAAAAGTACTTTTGTGCCGATGTTATAACCTTCTCTAAACTTGTTGTACACGCCCTTCTCATTTGCATGGTTAGCACCGGATACGATGAATACGAGTTTATGACCTTCTATATCAAGGGGGATATCATTGAAAATCGGCTCCTTCTGGCAATCAATAAGAACGCCTGTGTCTTTGCCTTTTGCCATGGCTATTGTTCCCTGGTCTAATATGCCACAGCTCATACCTGCAAGATTCTCGGCTTTTTTGCAAAGAAGCGCAATCCTTTCAGGATCCACCCTAAGGCAATGGAGTGCAAGAACCGCATTCGCAACAGATACTTCCGCTGCCGCAGAGGTGGAAATCCCGGTACAGGGGAGGTTTGAGACATCAAGTATGTTCATACTGTCAAGTCTGCCGTTGAATTGCTCATTGAGCGTTCTTATTGTGCTCTCGGCATTTTTTGCCCAGAACCAGTTTTCTTTTGCTCCACCCTCACCGAAATTTTCCACATAGTATTTTTCAGGTTCGCCGATATCTTCATTCAGGTCAAAAGTGTATGTCCCGAATTCTGCTCCATTTTCTTTGGTAAATTTTTCTGAATATATCGTTACCAATCTTTTGTCGGGTACGCCCGAATTTGACTCACTTGCAAGGGCTAATACGCCGGAATCTGTCGGGAAGCCGATAACATGGCCGCCATAGTTATCTACGTGGTTGCCTATAAATTCTACTCTTCCGGGCGCAAAAGCTGCAACTTCCGCTCTCTGGCCGAATACTTCGTGAAATTTATTTCTCGCTTCAACTACATTTATGGGCTCTGTTTTTAATGCCTTTAGAACCTCATCTGTGGAAGGTGTTTTTATGCCCGAAAAATAAACACCGTCTTGTTTCATCAGGGGAATTGACTGATAAAAACCGGTTGGATTGTTGACTGCCTTGTTTTGATAAGCCTCATAGCCGCTTATGGCAAAAATTCTCATATACTCTCTCCTTGTGTAATGTAATAATTGCATTTGTTTTATTATAAACCCCTGAAAAAAATTTTTTGCCCCGAGGAGAGTCAAACAAACGCAGACAAAGGAAACTACTGACAATTCCCGTCAACTATGCTATTGTTATATTAAATAATGCAATCAAAATTGAGGTATTGCTTTAGTTGGAAAGTCAAGTTAATAAAACCTCCGATAATGAACAAATACTGCTTGTGAACGGACTTAAAACTACTCTTAACGTCCTTGATTCATATTTGTACGTATCCGATATTGAAACCGATGAAATATTGTTCATCAATGACATAATGAAAAAAGACCTTAATCTGACCGATGAAGCTCTGGGTAAAACTTGCTGGAGAGTGTTCCACCCGGGGTTTGAACACAGGTGTGATTTTTGTCCCACACGCCAATTGTTAGACAACCCCAACACTCAGGTTAACTGGGAGGAGCGCAGCACTTTAAACGGTCGATATTACAAAAATATGGCCAGAATTATTGAATGGACCGAGGGAAAAAAGGTTTATTTACGCCGCTGTACGGATATAACCGATACCAAATTGGCACAAGAATCACTTAAAAAGCGGTTGGAACAAGAAGAGTTGATGTCCAATATTTCTCAACTTTTTACCACCACTGGAGACACGGGGGATTTAGTTCGTACAGCCTTAAAAATGGCGGGCGAATTTATGGGTGTCAATCAGGCATTTTTGTCTAAATACGAAAAAGATGAAGGGATTCTGGAAGTCATTTATGAATGGCATGATGAAAATGCACGGCCGTTTATAGGAGGTGTGTCCAAATGGCCGACCACACCTGATATGGAAATTTACCAAGACTTAACAACTAAAGAATATGTAGCTGTCAACGATTATCTTACACTGACACATCCGAATTTTAAGGTATTAAAAGATTATGACTTGCGGGCACTTATTATTTTTCCTATCAATATTTCCGGAGAGTTTTGGGGCACTATAGGATTTATAATCAACAATGATGCCCATGATTGGAATGAGAGCGATGTTCATTTGGGCCAATTGATTACCGGTGTGCTTTCAGGAGTGGCCAGAAGGAGTATAGCGGAGAGAAAGCTTCTTGACGCAATAGAAATGGCAGAGCAGGCAAACAAGGTTAAGAGTGAATTCTTATCAAACATGAGCCATGAAATGAGAACCCCGATGAATGCTATTATTGGTATGTCCGAAATAGGCAGAAAATCAGGTGATTTGCGCAAAATGGAGTACTGTCTTGACAGAATAGACGCGGCCTCAAAACATCTTCTGGGTATCATAAATGACGTTCTGGATATCTCCAAAATAGAGGCAAATAAACTTGAGTTATCACCTGTCGAGTTTGATTTCGAAAGAATGCTCTTAAATATAACGGGAGTAGTAAATTGCTGCGTCGAGGAGAAAAGGCAGAATTTAATTGTCAATATTGATAAAGATGTTCCTCCGGCTTTTATCGGCGATGAAATGCGCTTAAGTCAGGTTATTGCAAATCTGCTGTCTAACTCTGTTAAGTTTGCGCCAGAAGAAGGTATGATTATATTAAATATTCGCAATGTCGGGATAACAGACGGATTCGCAGAATTACTCTTTGAAGTAATCGACAACGGAATAGGTATTTCGGAAGAACAGCAGGAAAAATTGTTCCAGCCTTTCGGGCAAGCCGACAGTGGCATTGCCGGAAAATACGGCGGCACGGGCCTGGGTCTAATTATTTGTAAGAAAATTGTAGACTTGATGGATGGTCACATTCAGGTTGAATCAGAACCGGATAAGGGCGCAAAATTCAGCTTTACCGTAAAAATGAAAATCGGTAAGGACATCCCCCGTCCAAAACTCAGTCATTCGATTAACAAAGACAACGCCCGCATTCTTGCTGTAGAAGGAGTGAGTGAAATCAGGGATTATTTTGCGGGTGTGATGTCTGAACTCGGCTTAAAATGTGATTTTGCCGAGAACGGGGCCCGCGCTCTGGAGCTTGCAGGGCAGAATAAAGATAATCCGTATACCGGCATTTTTATTGACTGGACACTTTCTGATTTTAGCGGCACTGAAATAGCAAAGAGAATTAAGAAAATCAACGGCAAAAATTCAATTATCATGATGATTCCAACCGACGAGTGGAGCAACAACGAAAAAGATGCTACTGCGGCAGGCGTTGACAAATTTATCTTCAAGCCCCTTTTTGTGTCTATTCTTGTTAATGCGATAAATGAAATTATTGGCGCAAAATCGGAAACAAAAACAACTCAGGCCGAAAACAAGGTATACGATTTTAAAGGGCACACCTTGCTTATGGCGGAAGATATTCAGGTTAACAGAGAAATTGTTATTGCACTGTTAAAGAAAACAAACGTAAAAATTGATGTTGCAATGAACGGTGCTGAAGCGCTTTCTATGTTTGAAAGCAGCCCCGACAAGTACAGCGCTGTTTTAATGGATATTCAGATGCCGGAAATGGACGGCTACGAGGCAACCAGAAGAATACGCGCTCTGGATATTCAAAGAGCCAAAGTTGTTCCGATTATCGCAATGACGGCTAATGTCTTTAAAGAGGATGTTACGAAGTGTTTGGAAGCGGGCATGAACGACCATATCGGCAAGCCGGTGAACTCGAAAGTGTTGCTCGCAAAGCTTGATAAGCATCTTAATGAGACTGCAAAAGAAATAAGTAAAGTAGTTTAAATAAAGAAAGGAAAGGTGAAAACCTATGATGGAATTTAGTGAAGATATGAAAATCGGAGTTCCGCACATTGACGCACAACACAGCAGTCTGGTTGAATTCGTCAACAAAGCGGCTGAACTTTGCGCTTCACAACCGAGCAAAGAAGAAATGCAGGAGAGTTTGGATTTTCTCGGCAACTATGTTGTTCAACATTTTCAAGATGAAGAACAAATACAAATCGACAGCAAATATCCGCGCTACAAACAGCACAAAGAAATCCACGACGAATTTGTCGGAATTTTTAAAGGCCTGTATGCAAAATTTCAAGAAGACGGCCCGACCGAAGAGATTGCTCGGGTCTTAGCTAATCAAGTAACCAACTGGGTATCTACGCACATTCAAATGGAAGATATTGAGGTCGGCAAGCATTATAACAAGGTAAAATCAGACCGGTTGCAGACACACGCCAGAAGCAAGCAATATTAAAGCCTGTTTCGGGCTAATCTGCCTTTAAGTCTGTCACAATTAATGCTAAATCAAGCATTAATTGAGCAACCATACCCGCTTCAGGGCTTTTTAACGCCTGTTCAAGCTCGGCCATAATTTTATGCAGCGGCATAATTCGCAAATTACCGCTTGTTCCTTTAAGAGAATGTGCAAGCGCGGCTCCTGTTACAAAATCGTTATTTTCTATGGAATTTTTTAAGTTCGCAATTTCATCGGGCAGCTGCGCAAGATAATCGTTCAAAAACTCTGCCGCTGTTTCAACGTCCAGACCAAGCTCATTTGTGATTTCCTGTATTATATTTTTATACATGTCGCTTGACAATGTGTCCTCCAATTTTTCCGTAACAACTTCATTTTAAGCTACAATAGTATAGTTTGGCAAGCCCGTAAAATATCAAAGTAATTTTGAAAAATAGATTGAAAAATAGACCAAAATAGTAGTACAATGACATTAGCGGAATCGGAATTATTTTTAAAGGAAGTTTATGCAACATAATCTTTTATTGCTGGACGACGGCGAAGTAAATTTAAGGGTACTAAGCTGGATATTAGAGCAGGCCGGCTATAAGTCGCAATCCTATACAAGCGCTTTTGAAGCACTTGAAGCATTAAAAAATAATCATTTTGATTTAATATTGTCAGATATTCAAATGCCGATAATGAACGGTTTTGAATTTTGCAAAAAAGTTAAAGAAATAGAGAGTCTGGAACATATTCCCGTAATTTTTATAAGCTCTATGGATAAAAAAGAGGAAATTATCCACGGGTTTGAAGCGGGCGGAGTAGACTACATTACAAAGCCTTTCAGCGCAGAGGAAGTCAAAATAAGGGTTGCAACACAGCTTACCATTGTTGATTTTCAAAATTCTCTGCAGGCAAAAGTTGATGAACAGATAAAAAAACTCGCAAACATAAGAATGGAAACTATCTTCTCTCTCGCGAAACTTGCACAATCAAGAGATGACGATACGGGGCTTCATTTAGAAAGGGTACAGGGGTATTGCAAGCTTCTGGCTGAAACCCTGAAAGAGGATTCTGAATATCAACATCAAATTAGTGATGAATTCATTGAAAACATATACCGCGCAAGCCCTTTGCATGATATCGGAAAAGTGGGTATCCCCGACAGCATCCTCCTGAAGCCCGACAGGCTCACGGAAGAGGAGTTCGTCATAATGAAAACACATACAAATATCGGCGCCGATACCCTGAGAGATGTGGACAGGAAGTTTGGCGGAAATGATTTTATCGAAATGGGGATTTTAATTGCTGACTCTCACCACGAGAAATTTGACGGCACAGGCTACCCTGCGGGGCTAAAGGGGCAGGATATCCCTCTTGCGGCGCGCATAATGGCTATAGCAGATGTTTATGACGCGCTTCGCTCAAAAAGGTCATATAAAGACGGTTTTAGTCACGAGAAATCCTGTGAAATTATATACGAAGGCTCGGGCAAACACTTTGACCCTGTAATTGCGGATGCCTTCAAAAAGGTTTCTCAGCGTTTCGATGAAATATTCTCATCTGCCGCAGACTGAGCAGCTATTATTTTATCCACAAGCGTCTTGTAGTTAATGGGTTTGGACAAATAACCATCCATTCCGGCTTTTCTACATATTTCTTCGTCGCCAACCATGGCGTTAGCCGTCAGTGCAATAATTGGAATGTGCTGTCCTGTGCCCAGATCCGCTTCAATTTTTCTGATTTGTTTTGTAGCTTCATAGCCGTCCAGAACAGGCATCTGGCAATCCATTAACACGACATCGTATTCATTCTTAAAGACCGAATCAACCGCTTCCTGTCCGTTATTTGCAAGGTCGCAATCAAACCCCGCATTTGAGAGCATCTTTGAAACGAGCTTCTGGTTCACTATATTATCTTCCACAAGAAGA
>Ga0209737_10003717_pt1 | contig 10658 bp, 10 predicted proteins | sample TergutCu122P3_FD_187284 | JGI IMG/M metagenome (GOLD analysis project Ga0209737, IMG submission 187284) | Cubitermes ugandensis P3 segment gut microbial communities from Kakamega Forest, Kenya - Cu122 P3 (SPAdes) (version 2) | ecosystem: Host-associated > Arthropoda: Insects > Digestive system...
CGTGAGCGTTTACATGGAGGACGCAAACGGCAACCTTATCAAAATGACCTCATGGGTCGAGAACGGATTTATTTATTTCAAAACGAATTGGTTGGAAACCTATAATTAAAATCCCAATAACGACGCGCCTATCTCTTAATCGGCGTTAGAAGTTCCCGCCGACCGCAAATTGTGGCGGCGGGAATTTTGTCCCCTAAAAACGAAGGGTGGTGGTATATTGAACAAGGAATACGCGGGAAAATGTTTAGCTGTTGACAGCGATATTGAAAATGCGAAGCTGTTTGTCTTTGAGTGGGCGGAGCATAACATAAAAATGGATCGCTCTGCCGATATGACGGAAGCTATGGAATATCTGTCATCCAACGACTATATTTTTGTAGGCATAAATGGCGATACTGTTGATTTTATGCCGTTGCTAAAAGAAATGCGGAGCATGACCGATACGCCTATTTTGATAATAGCACAAGATTTTACCACCGAAGCGGAAATTGCTACGCTTGAAAACGGCGCGGATTTATGTATCCGGCTGGAAAACAAGTTAAGCGGTAATGTAACGCCTGTTTTAGCACATATAACACGAATATCAGAACGTGCCAAACATTATGAACCGCTGACAAATATATTCACGCGCACACGCGGTCTTTTCCTGTCCTGTGACCATTTTGGCGATTTGATAAAATCAGCCCGTAAATTCAACGGTATGACACAAGCGGAACTATGCGATAGGTTACATATTGGCATACGCCACCTTAAAGCGATTGAAAACAATCATAAAAAGCCGAGCTTTAATCTGTTTGAACGGCTTATCAGCGAATTGGAAGTTTCATCGGAAATCGCGCTTGATATTGATAATGAAATCCTCCGCATTTACGCGAAAAAAAAACAAATAACATAGGAGTGTAAAACAAATGTTAAAGGAAAGGAACCGACAACCTATAAAAAACGGTTGTCAGATGTGAAGCCGCCGACAACAACATCCGGCTGCTAAAATTATATAACTTGTCAAAAAAAGCCTGCTCTCGTTAGCGGGCTTTTCCATTTTCAAGGGTGTTCTGTCAGAACACCCTTTTGTCATATTTCTCGTTGATATTACAAGGTTAGACATTTTACGGTCAAAAAAAGCTTATGTCCTTTAACGGAGAAATGCGGCTTACAATGTAACTACACACATCTATTTATTAGCTTTGTGTATGCCTATGCCCGGTTGATTTTTATTCAATCGGGTTTTTTCGCGTTCATTTTAATTTATAAATTGCCTGTCATGGGAGGGACAGGATGCCGAAGTCCGCCGCCCCAATCTGGGTTTTTCAAAAAAATTCAGATTGGAGTAAGGACAATGTTTGATAATTCAAATCCATATACCCTGCGGACGGAAACCGTCGAGGGTATCATGCACTACTATGTTTCTTTTGCGGACGGACAAGCCATTCTGCGGGAAACCGAAGTATCGCGCCCTGTTTATTTGGAATTTCTGCGTTTCGTAAAACAGGAGCGTAATTTACGCCGTTGGGATGAACGGCACACCGAGCAATCCGAGTTATCGGATGAAACGCTGTATAGCAGAGCATTGAACCCGCCCAAAGGCGTTGAGGAAACTGTTTTTAACAGTCAACGGAACGAACGCCTGCGGGAAGCAATCGCGGAACTGCCGGAAGTACAGCGGCGGCGGTTTATCCTCTATTACGAATTTGGTCTGACATACGAGCAGATCGCGGAAATGGAGGGACGAAGAATATCGTCAATTTATGAGTCGGTTCAAGGGGCAGAAAAGAAAATCAAAGAAAAATTAAAAAACTTTGAAAACTAACCCGAAAAAATCGGCTCTGACTGTGGAAACAGGTGAGAGGGTATTTTTCCTTCTCACCTGTTCTCTGTCAGAACGGCGGGTGAATGGGTACAGGTCTTTGAAAACTGAATACCCATTCATCAGGCACATTCCCATTGCTTTTGTGATGAGCATAAGCCACATTAGCGGTTGCGCCACGATGTCGCGGACACAGAAAACAGGACAGTTTTAATGGTCTGATTGTATCTGATTCGTGACGAGCGAGAAACTTCCGGCTATAAATACAGGGTTGCTCCCTGTACGGCGATGACAGGCAATGGGGCTAACGATACTCCCGTCCAGTCACAGTCCGAGCGTGATAAAACCGTCGCAGGCAATGAGGGCGGCTCTGTGAGAACCACAGTTGGGGTGAAACTCCCGTGGAGCGGTTAAAGCTGACCGCCGTCTGATGACTTCCCATAGGCAGGAGGGGTGTCGAGGACAAATTTCCCGCCTTGAAAATACGAGGTCGGGCGCAAGCGGATTAACGAAAATGAAGTCTTATTTTATACTTCGCCAATCTTAAAAGCTGCGCGCCCGGCTTCCCTACATACCGTTTCGGTGTGAATTTTCAAGGGAGGTCTATTTTACATGAACAAATCCATATTACGGGGCGATTTATACTACGCCGACTTAAACCCCGTTGTCGGCAGCGAACAGGGCGGTATCCGTCCTGTTTTAATTATTCAGAACAACACAGGCAACAAGCACAGTCCTACCGTTATTATAGCGGCTATCACAAGCAAAGGAACAAAGGCGACATTACCCACACATTGTCTTTTAAGCGAACACGCAGGGCTTGACCGCGATTCCGTTGTCCTGCTTGAACAAGTACGGACGATTGACAAGCGGCGGCTGAAAGACCACGTCGGAACTCTCGGCAGCGATGATATGAAAAAGGTAAACAAGGCTCTTTCGATTAGCGTGGGATTAGACAATTTCGCACAATTTACAAACAAAAATGCGTGTACTAAAATGAAAGGGCAAAATTGTGGAGGTGATTTTGCAAATGGAAAATGATGATAAAAATTTTCCATACAAAAAAATACCAATAGATAAATCGCAAGAAAAAAAGGACTACGATATTTTTATCAATACGCTGGTTCAAGTCATACAAAAGTATGGAAAAGAAATCTTAAAAGAATTAAATCGTGTTGCATAAACAATATGCAGCACACTACATAAAAAATGGAGGTTGTTTTTATGAATAGATACGGAAAAAAATGTGTTTTATATCCACGGGTTAGTACGGATATGCAAGTTGACGGTTATAGCTTGGATGGTCAAAAAAATAATCTAAAACGATTTGCTGATAGAGAAGAAATGATAATTGTAGATATTTATGAGGATGCCGGAAAATCAGGCAAATCCATAGAAGGGCGTCCCGCATTCAAAAAAATGCTTTCTGATATAGAAAACGGATTACAAATAGACTACATATTAGTCTATAAATTATCTCGTTTCGGAAGAAATGCAGCAGACATATTAAATTCACTTGAATTTATCCAATCGTATGGAGTCAATTTAATCTGTATAGAAGAAGGCATTGATTCTTCTCAAACAAGCGGAAAACTGTTGATTTCTGTTTTATCTGCCGTTGCAGAAATAGAAAGAGAAAATATTATCGAGCAGACTATGAACGGACGCAGAGAAAAGGCGCGTCAAGGCGGTTGGAACGGAGGATTTGCTCCATACGGTTATGGCTTGAAAGATAATAAGCTCTATATTGAAGAAAGCGAAGCTGAATCAATAAGAATTATCTTTGATAAATTTACTTCCTCTAATATTGGGTATGGAGGAATAGCAAAGTATTTGAATATGCAGGGCATTAAAAAGATTCCACGACAAAACGGAAAATTAACTGTATGGACTGGACACTTCGTTAAAATTATTTTAGACAATCCTGTTTATTGCGGAAAAATTGCGTATGGAAGAAGAACGAAAGAAAAAGTAAAAGGGACAAAAAATGAGTATACGCAAGTGAAAGCAGAAAACTTTATATTGGAAGATGGTCAGCACGAAGCTATTGTGAACGTAGATATATGGGAACAAGCCCATGCCAAGCGCGTTAAAACAGGAGTAAAGCAATCATCAAAGATCGGAAAAGACAGAGCGCATTTATTAACGGGCATTCTAAAATGCCCCGCTTGCGGCAGTCCAATGTATACTAATAAACACGCATGGACGAACAAGGACGGCACATACAAAGAGATTTGGTATTATGTTTGCAGCAGAAATCGTTTAGTACGGGGATTGCAATGCGAATACAAGGCTATGTTGAAAAAAACCGATATTGAGCCGCTTGTTATCAGCGCGGTTCATGAGCTTGTAAACGACAAAACATTCGCAAAGGAAATTAAAAACCGTATAGGCAATCAAATTGATACCACTAAAATTGATAAGGAGCTTGCAAACTACGAGGAAAAATTGCGAGAAATGGATTTGAACAAAACACGGCTTGAGCGTGAATTAGACAACCTACCCGTAGATATTCGTCACCGCGAAAGAAAAATCCATGACATGACAATCCGGCTGGATGGCTTGTATGATATAATAGTGGAAATCGAAAAAAATATTGAGGATGCGAAACTACGCCGCCACTCAATCGAAATGCAGACAATCAGCCTTGATAATATTTACAAAATCATGTTGAATTTTGAAATGGTTTACGGTAAAATAAATGACGAAGAAAAGAAAGCTCTAATATCTTCGTTAATCAAAGAAATTCAAATTTACAAAAACGACGAATCGGAAATACCTTTGAAAGCGATTACATTCAATTTTCCCATATATAAGGACGATAATGAGGTGTACCAAATTTTGTGGGACAAAGGTAATACCGTCGAGACGATAACCCTGCTACAAAGGCACGATACATAGAAATCCTTTGTTTCAAGCACTTTGCGGACTATATTTTATAAAATTTGATGAAATATATGTTCTTTTTTGCATTTTGTTGTTGACTTTGTAACGAAAAAATAGTATATTAGAGTTGCAACGTACAGGAGGAATAAAAATTTGAATCAATTTAGAGACCCGATTCATGGGTTTATTGATGTATCTGACGAAGAAAAGAAAATTATTGATTCTCCCCCTTTTCAACGATTGCGCAACATAAGACAGTTGGCAACTACATATCTTGTTTATCATGGGGCGGAACATACTCGTTTTGGACATTCATTAGGCGTAATGCATCTTGTTACCAAAACGTTTGATTCAGTTATTCGAAAAAACGATTTATTATTCAATTCAGATGAAAAAACAAACAATGAAATTGTTCTTTGGTATCGACAAATTTTACGTTTAATCGCATTAACGCACGATCTTGGACACGCTCCATTTTCACACGCGTCAGAATCTGTTTTCAATAAAGGAGTTAAGCATGAACACTTTACGAAAAAGATTCTTTTGGAAACAGAGATTGCCGAACACATAAATAAAATAGGTTCACGATTTCAAGCCGACAATGGGGAAAAATACAAAATTACGCCCGAATTAATTTGGATGATATATGAGGGCGAAGACATATTTAATCCGGATTTTATAACGCCGGATTTTAAATTCTTGCAAAGCTTTATGGATAGCGAACTTGATTGCGATAAAATGGATTACCTACTCAGAGATTCACATTTTTGCGGAGTAAGTTATGGTAAATATGATTTAGAAAGATTTATCTCAACTATTACTGTTTATAAAAAAGAAGAGAAAGTTATGCAACTTGCAATTGAAAAAGGCGGAATACAAGCTTTTGAAGAATTTGTTCTTGCCCGATATTTTATGCTTATTCAAGTGTATTTTCATAAAACCAGACGTCTTTTTGATAAAAAGCTGATAAGATGTCTTGGAAAGCTTTTACCAGATGGTAAATATCCATTAGACGTAAATGATTATTTATTATGGGATGACAACAGGATTTTAAGCAATATTTATAATAGTGATGAAGAAGCTTATAGAGATTTCAAAAACCGTGTTACAATGCCGTGTGTATACGAAACTAAAGCACACGCTACCGGCAAAGCTGACGATGAAAATTTTAAACTAATTCGCAAATCTCTTTTTCGTGAATTTGGTGAAGAAAATTTCATTTTTGACGATGTTGGAAAAGAAGCTCATGAATTGGCTCCAGTTTTCTTGGAACCTAAAGATGATAGCGGCAGAGGAATAATAATTATTGATAAGATTTCATCCGAGCCGGGCAACATAATGAAAGAGTCATTGATTTTAGTAGGGCTTTTAGAGCCGATACGAATTAAGCGTATTTATGCTAAAAAGAATATATACAAAGAAGTAAAATTGTTTATTGAAGAATTAAAAGGAGATGCTTAAAAATGTCTAAAACACTAAATTCCGTTGTTGAAATTGTTGGCAGGATTACCGCTGAAAATGGTCCGCCCTGCAAAAAATCTTTGCAAAAAATTGTGTATTTAATTGAACAAAAAGGTGCGAAGCTCGGCTTTGAATACGGTATTCATTTTTATGGTCCGTATAGTGCTGCTTTGGATTATTCAATTCAACAATTATGCTCGAATGGTCTTTTAAAAATTGAATATACAGACGGGGGGCATATCATCTCAAAAACCGAGAAAACTTCCGGAGGTTCAAAAGCTGATTACCTTAAAATAGTAGATAATGTTATTGAAGAATTCGCAAAAGATACGCCATCTGATTTGGAATTATTGTCGACAGCTTTATATGCTGCAAAAAATTTAGATTCTATAGAAAAAGAAGATATTATTGCCGGTGTAGAAAAAATTAAAGGTTCAAAATATTCTAAAGAACAAATAAATGCCGCCATTGATAGATTGACGGAAAACCAATTTATTGCGTTAAATTAAGTTTTGCAATTAAAAAACCGCTTTAACCAAAAAAAATTAAAGCGGTTTTTGTATTGTTTTCTTTTTCGCGTTTTATTTCTCAAATCGTTCTTTCAATTTTAGATAAAAGCTTTCCAAATCCTTTTTTCCGTTATTATCTGGAAAAATACAATGCGGTACACCGTCTTTCGCCCGGTGATTTGCGATACAGGCACAGCATTTCCCGTTGTTTGCGCATTCTTTTTTAGGACAACAACATTTATGTTGTTTGCACATCTCCTTTTCTTTTTTGGTCGGACAGTTCATATATTTTATTCTTTCTTTTTATTTTTAATTTACTATTTCATTTAGATATTTGTGCCGCTTTTCTTTTGAAGTGCCATATAGTGCAGGCAATAGCAGCTAAAAGCATGATTGCGCCTATTACGTTGACACCTGCCGAATAGCTGTATGCGTCGCTGACACCGCCGATAACAGGCGGGCCGATTGTTTGCCCAACGTCCATAAGCGTACTCATCATGCCAAGCGAAGCTCCCATTGCGCCGATTTTTGCGACATCAGCCGCCAAAGCATTTGTGCTTGCTGTAAAAAGAGCAAATCCAAGACCATAAATTATTATCACGGGAGCAAGTACATATACGGATTTTATACCTGCCAATAAAAAGAAGGATACGCTGCATACCAAAAGACCTGAAATCATCATCGGCAAACGTCCGAGTTTATCAGAAAGTCTGCCAAAAAAAGGCTTGAATATTATTACGCCGACTAATTGAATGCTTAATAAAACGCCAATCAGACCGGAAGAAATATTTTGCTCCTTAGCGAAAAGGGGGAACACCATTTCAAACGCTCCGTAGGCAAAAAACATACAGGCGTTGAGAATGCTTACAAAAAGCAGCGGCGCGTATGTAAGTAAACCCAAAAACTTTTTGAAAAACGATTCGTTTTTTGCCATATCTTTTTCCGCAGCTTCTTTTGGTGTGTTTTCCAAAATTTCCGATTTTTTTGACCTGCTGAAGTATAATAGAGCAAAAAAGAGTGCCAAAGTACCGCCGATACCTGCAATCGTATAGACAGCTTTATGTCCGCCGATATCATAGGAGGTTCCGCCGACTATGGGAGCAAGCGCGCGTCCTATCATTGTTGCAGATGAATAAATCGAAAGGTTCTGCCCGATGTTTTTTCCGCTGAAAGCGGCAATAACCGCCATTGCGACCGGACCGAAAGCGGCAGTGGCAAACCCATGGTAGAATCGAACCGCGCCAAGCTGCACGGGATTTACTATTAATAGATATAGAAACGGCGCAGACGCAAAGATAAGCAAGGACGCTATCAGGATTTTTTTATAGCCGTACTTATCAGCTAAATACCCTGCAATATAGCTTATCAGTATTCCGGGTATTGTTGACATGGAAGCAATCCAACCGACTTGCGCGTTCGTTGCTCCTAACTCTATTGCAAATATGGGCAGGATGGGTGATTTTGATATTGTTGAACTGAAAAGTGCCAATGCACCGCAGCAGCTTATAAATATGAGCAATCGTAAACTTGCTGAAATTTTTTTCATTAAGAATCTCCTGAAATTTTTTTGCCGCATGGGGACGGGTTTGTTGTGCCGTCTTGTTTTGCGTTTTTGTATTATAACATAATATTTTGAAAATTCAAATATATTTTTTTCTTGAACGATTATATACAATATGTTATACTATCCTTAAATATTAAAACAAAAAGGGGGAGGAATTATATGTGGGCGAAAAATCTTTTTGATATATTCATGGCGTTTTTTAAATCGGGATTATTATGCTTCGGCGGCGGACCTGCGAGTATTCCTCTTATGCGCGCGGAAATTGTTGATAATTATGGGTGGTTTACAAACGAGCAGTTCGGCGATGCATTGGCGGCAGGCAATGCTCTGCCCGGACCGATTGCGCCGAAAATGGCGGCGTATACAGGCTATAATGTCGGCGGAATCCCGGGCGCAATTGTCGGTGTTGTTGCAAGCGTCGTCCCGACGGCAATTCTGATTGTTTTGCTTGCAAAATTGCTTATAATGTATAAGGATGAGCCGCGCGTGAAAGGTATGCTTGCGGTGGCAAAGCCCATCGTCGTCGTTCTTTTATTGCACGCGGCAATGCAGTTTATGACAAAACAAAGCTTCCCGGCATACCCTATGTTCATAATAGCAATAGCCGCCTTTGCGCTCGTAGTATTTTTAGACATAAACCCTGCAATCGTCATGATAAGTGGCTTAGCAATAGGATTTATGTTCCCGGAATATATTTTACCGAAATGAATTTAAAGTGTTGAGAGTTAAGAGTTTAGAATTGAGCGGTTCATTAGCTAAACTCTTAACTCTAAGACGACTTTAAAAAATATTCGTTAAAGTCGTCATCTAAACACTTAAAAAAAGGAGCAACCCATGAAAAAAATCGCATTTATAGGCGCAGGCAGCTTTGGCTTTACCCGTACCCTTGTAAAAGACATTCTGTCCTTCCCTGCGTTCGCTGATTGTGAAATTGCGTTGATGGATATTGACAGTGAAAGGCTTTTTGCTATCAAGGCTGCCTGCGAAAAAATAAAGAAGGCCGGCGGCTATTCTGCAACAATCACATCAACCCTTGAGCGAAAGGAAGTTCTTTTAAACGCGGACGGGGTTGTTATAACCATTCTGTCCGGCGGCGTTTCCGTCTGGCGGCATGATATCGAAATCCCCATGAAATACGGCATCGACATAAACGTCGGCGATACAAGAGGTCCAAGCGGCATATTCCGTTTTCTGCGAACCGCTCCCGATATGTTCGATATTTGTGCAGATATTGAAAAATATTGCCCGAACGCAATCGTCCTCAACTATACAAATCCAATGGCAATGCTTTGCAGAGCAATGCAGCAGACGTTCCCGAAATTGAAACTGACAGGGCTTTGCCACAGCGTTCAGGGAACAGCGGCGATGCTTGCAAGGTGGATCGGCGCGGATTATTATGGCGGCGAGGTGACATACACCTGCGCAGGCGTAAACCATCAGGCTTGGTATCTTTCATATAAAGTAAACGGCGAGGACGCCTATCCGAAGTTGCGGGAGGCAATGAACCGCGAAGAAATTTATAACGAGGAAATCGTCAGAAACGAGATGTTTCTGCACCTTGATTATTATGTAACAGAATCAAGCGGCCACAACTCAGAATATTGTGCATGGTTCAGAAAACGTCCTGATTTAATCGAAAAATACTGCAAAAACGGCACAGGCTGGAATCCCGGCGAGCATGCGTATATTCTGAACGAATATCTCAAACGCGAAACCGAATGGCGGGGTGAAATCGAAAATTTCATGAACGACGAAAACACAGACATAGCAAGAGGCGAGGAATACGCAGCATATATATTCAACGCCTGCTTCGGAACCGGGGAAATGTTTGAATTCAACGGCAATGTAAGAAACTATGGACTAATAGAAAACCTCCCGAAAGGCGTATGTGTAGAAGTCCACGTCTTAGCATCAAAGGGCGAGTTAAAGCCCATCACCATAGGCGAATTACCTCCGCAATTGGCAGTTATAAATAATCTGACAGCAGGAATAGAAGAGCTCGCAGTAGAAGGCTTCTTCGAAAAAAGCAAAAGAAAAATATTCCACGCAATCTTAAATGACCCCCTATCCTCCGCCGTCTGTTCAATGCAGGAAATAAAAGACATGACTGATGAAATGTTTGAGAAGAACAAGGAGTTTTTGAGGGATTATAAGTAATTGCAAATAACATAAAACTCCCATGCAATTTGTAGGGACGCCCCCGGGGCGTCCGCTAATAATTGTATATATAAATAAAATATTTTTAAATAAATAAAACAAAAACGCATATTTGCGGGTGTTAGTATATGAAAGGGTTTTATATGAAAAGCGACGACAAGTTATTTATAAGCCTTTACCAAAAATACAAAACGCCCGTTTATCATTATGCGTTTTCTATTTTGAAGGATGAGGGACTCGCGCAGGACGTCATGCAGGAGACCTTTATTCGGGTGCG
>Ga0209737_10003718_pt1 | contig 10658 bp, 11 predicted proteins | sample TergutCu122P3_FD_187284 | JGI IMG/M metagenome (GOLD analysis project Ga0209737, IMG submission 187284) | Cubitermes ugandensis P3 segment gut microbial communities from Kakamega Forest, Kenya - Cu122 P3 (SPAdes) (version 2) | ecosystem: Host-associated > Arthropoda: Insects > Digestive system...
CGGGTCGTATGAGGCGTTGACCGAGAAGTTAGGCGATCCTGCGACCCTTGCAGACCAAGACCTGTACACAAAGCTGGCAAAAGAGCATCGGGCTCAGTCCGTACTTGTCGAGAAGGCGCGTGCTTACGTGTCCGCGCAAGATGATTACGATGAAGCGAAATCGATTGTGCGTGATTCGACCGATGCCGACATGAAGGAATTCGCACAAGAAGAGATCAAGGGCCTTGAGCCCAAGCTTGCTGAGCTTGAGGAAGAGATCAAGTTCATGTTGATTCCGGGAGATCCCAACGACGATAAGGACATCATCGTTGAAATCCGCGGTGGTGCCGGTGGGGATGAGGCGAATATATTCGCCGGTGACCTGTATCGCATGTATGGGCGCTTCGCGGAGACCAAAGGATGGAAGGTCGAGGATATCGATGACAGTGCCAGTGAAGCGGGCGGGTTCAAGGATGTCTCATTCCGCATCAAGGGTGATCAGGTCTACAGTGTGATGAAGTTCGAGAGTGGTGTGCATCGGGTCCAGCGTGTTCCCAAGACCGAATCCCAAGGACGTATCCATACTTCGACGGCAACGGTTGCCGTTCTTCCTGAGGCAGAGGATGTCGAGGTCGAATTGAACCTCTCCGATATCCGTGTCGATGTCTATCGATCGAGTGGGCCGGGTGGGCAAAGTGTCAATACCACCGATAGCGCGGTGCGCCTGACCCATCTGCCAACCGGTCTGGTCGTCCAATCGCAGAATCAGAAATCGCAGACGCAGAACAAAGAGGCAGCGATGCGTGTGCTTCGCGCACGCCTGTATGAGCAAGAGCTTCAACGTCAGCAGGCAGAGTTGGGTGCAGCAAGGCGCAGTCAGATCGGGTCAGGGGATAGAAGCGAGAAGATCCGTACCTACAACGAGCCTCAGGATCGTGTGACCGACCATCGTATCGGCTGGAGCGGATCCTATAACACGTGCCTGCAAAACGGTAATCTCTCAGCGCTTACCGAGGCGTTGATTGCGGCTGATAGGGCCGAACGGTTAGCTTCCGCAGCGTCAGACACCACATGACGCACTTTGTCGGCGTCAACTTCGCTGCGGCGGCACAGTCACGACCGTTGGGTCGTTCCTATGCCTCCTCGCTTGTTTCCTTGCCAGCCCACGTCATGAGCCGTCTGTCCACATGACGAATGGAGCACACCAGTGGACCGTTCTGGGTGCACTCGAATGGTGCACCGACTACCTGAAGAAACACGACGATCCCAGCCCGCGAATCAGTGCTCAGTGGTTGCTTTCTCATGCAACGGGTCTTTCACGGGTTGAGTTATATGCGTATTTCGACCGACCATTGACTGTCGATGAACGTACGTTCTTGCGTGATGCGATCGCGCGCCGTACGCAAGGTGAACCGCTCCAGCACATCACAGGCGAGGCACCGTTTCGTGAACTGATACTTGAGGTCAATCAGGATGTACTCATCCCGCGTCCTGAGACGGAGACACTTGTCGAGTTGGTCATCGAGTATATTGAACAATTCAGAAGCGCAGATCAACAAGAGCGTCTTTGCGTTGACCGTTGTGCGATAGCTTCGTCAGGGGCTTCGCGCGTTACTGATTCATCCGTCAGCACAGAATCAATCGCCGCGCTGCAGAGTCTTCCTCCGCTATCGCACGAATCATCAACGCCACTCTTCATCCTCGATTTGGGCACAGGCTCGGGAGCAATCGCGCTTTCCCTTGCATCAGAACTCTCAGATGTGCGGATTGTTGCGACGGACGTCTCAGATGCAGCACTGCAGGTAGCGCGGCGGAATGCGGAAATGCTCGGCCTGACCGATTGCATAGAATTCGTCCACAGTGACGGATTTGAGAACCTGAGCAAGAGGCGCTTCGACATCATCGTCAGTAATCCGCCCTACATTCCCCAAGCACGGATGGAAGTGCTTGATAAGGAGGTGCGTGACTGGGAGCCGCACACCGCATTGAATGGTGGGCAGGATGGCCTTGATGTATTCAGACGTATTCTTGAGGGGGCACCGGAAGTGCTTGCCGATAACGGTGCTGTTTTTGTGGAACTTGATGAATGCAACGTCACACAAGCCGCGCGATTAGCGGTACTCTTGAATAGATACATGCACGTGGTCGTTCGGTCAGATTTGAACGAACGTGAACGCTTCGTCATTATGACGGGGTTGAGAGACTTGGAGGTTCCCCATCATGAACAAGTACCTGCCTGTTGATCCGCAAGAGCCATCAGCAGAAATCATAAACCATACGGCGTCTCGGCTTATGCAAGGCGCCGTTATTGTGTTCCCGACTGAAACCGTCTATGGATTAGGTGCCGTGGTCGATAAGGAGATCGCACAGGGTGCTCAAGAGCTCTTCGATATCAAACGACGCCCTACCGGCATCCCCGTTCCGGTACTGGTGCCCAACGAGGACGCCCTTGATGTGTATGGTGTCGAGGTACCCGAGTATGCACATAAGCTCGCCAAAGAATTCTGGCCAGGACCGCTGACTATCGTGGTCAAGGCATCCGATGCGATACCCCGTGAGTTCACCAATCAGAAGGATGGCACCGTCGGTCTGCGGTTTCCTGACAACGAGGTTGTCCGTCAGTTGATGCTTGCCACGGGACGTCCGCTGTATGCGACCAGCGCGAATACACACGGCACTCCTCCTCCGGTCTCATTCGATGAGCTTGAGGATAGTGTTGCCGATGCCGCATCGGTCATCCTCGATTCTGGTCCTACGTCGGTCCGTGTCTCCTCGACGGTAGTGCGCTGCACAGGAGATACACCGGAAATACTTCGCGAAGGTCCGGTGAGCACCGAAGAGATCATGGAGGCGGTTGCCTGATGAGAATCGCTCTGGGTTCCGATCACGCAGGGTTCGAGCAGAAGAACCAGCTCGTCATCGATTTGGTCAAGGCGGGATATGACATCATCGATGTCGGTCCGGATTGCGGGCAGGCCTCTGTCGACTATCCCGATTATGCACTCAAGGCATGTGATGCCATAATCACCGGTCAGGCTGACCGTGCGATATTGGTATGCGGTACCGGTATCGGCATGGCGATCACGGCCAATAAACTCGCAAGGATCCGTGCAGCCAACGTCACCATACCGCAGTTCGGCGCATTATGTCGTGAGCACAATAATGCGAACGTCCTGACGCTGTCGGGACGTTTTGTCGATTATGAAACGAATCGTGCGACGGTCGATGCATTCCTGCACACTGAGTATGCAGGAGACAGGCATCAGTTACGGCTTGATAAGATAGCGGAATTGGAGTAGGGGAAATGGCATTGGATTATCTGAGAGCACAGGATCCTGTGCTCGCTGACGCTATGCAAAAAGAGCTTGCACGTCAACGCGATTCGATCGAGTTGATTGCAAGCGAGAACTTCACTTCTCGTGCGGTTATGGAGGCGACCGGAAGTGTTCTGACGAACAAATATGCAGAAGGGCTTCCTCATAAGAGATACTACGGCGGCTGCGAGTATGTCGATGTGGTAGAGGATCTTGCCCGTGCGCGTGCGTGTGAGTTGTTCGGTGCCGATCACGCCAACGTGCAGCCCCATGCAGGTGCACCCGCCAATCTCGCCGTGTACTATGCGGTACTCAGCCCGGGAGATAAAGTGCTGGGCATGAGCCTGGCCCATGGCGGTCATCTGACACATGGCTCGCCGGTAAACTACAGCGGCAAGTGGTTCGATATCGTCAGCTACGGTATCGACCCTGACACGGAGATGATCGACTATGATGAAGTCGAGCGTCTGGCGATTGCCGAGAAACCCAAGATGATAATCGCAGGAGCAAGTGCGTATCCACGCACCATCGATTTCGCGCGCTTTGCTGATATCGCCAAAAAGGTCGATGCGGTTCTTATGGTCGACATGGCACATATCGCAGGCCTTGTCGCCACAGGGGCGCATCCCTCACCGGTGCCATATGCTGACTTCGTCACCTCGACCAGTCATAAGACGTTGCGAGGTCCCCGCAGTGGATTCGTGCTTTGCAAAGAAGAGTATGCGACTGCGTTGGATAAAGCAGTGTTTCCTGGTCTTCAAGGTGGTCCTCTTGAGCATGTGATCGCAGCCAAGTCGGTGGCGTTTGCTGAAGCCATGACACCGCAGTTCAAGGATTACATCGATCAGGTCGTGATAAATGCACGGGTGATGGGTGAGGCGATGGCACAAGGCGGTCTGCGTCTGATTAGCGGTGGAACCGACAATCATCTGTTGTTGGTCGACCTCCAGCCTGCCCATATCACCGGCAAGGATGCAGAGCGCCTGCTTGAGGATGTGGGTATCACCTGCAACAAGAATTCGATTCCCAACGACCCGGAAAGCCCGTTCGTGACCAGCGGTATCCGCGTCGGCTCGCCTGCGATGACCACGCGAGGATTCGGTGAGGACGAGGCCCGGATAGTGGGGTCGCTGATTGCGCGTACGGTGTTCAATCGTGATGATGAAGCAGTTCTGCGTGAGGTGCATGCGCAGGTCGCCGATCTTCTTACGCAGTTTCCGTTATATCCCGGTCTTTCGTACGACAAGGTATAGGCAGTCATGGATCAGATGACGGATCAGCCCTATCGTCCCTCGTGGGACGAATACTTCATGGAGATAGCACGACAGGTCGCTACCCGTTCGACGTGTACGCGCCGCCGTATCGGTGCGGTAGTCGTGCGTGATAAACGCATCTTGGCAACGGGATACAACAACGTTCCCAGCGGCATCGAGCATTGTACGACACGCGGATGTCTACGCGATGCCATGGGTATACCGTCCGGTCAGCGTCATGAGCTGTGCCGAGGTATCCATGCAGAGCAGAACGCTATCGCTCAAGCAGCACGCAATGGGGTGTCCATCGAAGGCTCGACGGTATACTGCACCAATCAGCCGTGCATCATGTGTGCCAAATTGATTATCAATGCGGGTATACAAGAAATTGTATTTGCGGGAGAATATCCCGATGAGTTATCAATCGAACTTCTTTCGGAAGCAGGTATTACGCTACGCCACATCGGGTAGCTGCTCATGAGTTTGGTGCGCTACATAGTGCTTTTTGCTGTCGCGTTGGGTGTGACTACGGTGACTACCCCGTGGATACGCGCATTTTCCCTGAAGCATGGCTTGGTTGCTCAGCCAGACCCCCGCAAGATCCACAGGGTTCCTATCCCTGATATGGGAGGAACCGCGATTCTGCTGGGTATCTTAGCGGCTGTTGCCCTGCAGGCGGTAGGAGAGCAGTGGTTGGGATGGCGCGGATTCAACATCGACAGTACCGTTACTCCTCTGATGGTACTGGGGGTACTGGTAGGCACTCTGGTCATATATTTCACCGGTGTCATAGATGACGTGTATGACATATCGGCATATGCGAAACTGTCAGGTCAGATAATCGCAGGTATACTCGTGGCACTTTCCGGTGTGCAGATCACCTATATCTCGAATCCGTTCAGTCCCGCGCTTATCAACTTCGGATGGTTCGCTATTCCTTTGACGGTCCTCTACTTCGTGGCGTTTGCAAATATCATCAATCTCATCGATGGGATGGATGGACTTGCCGGTGGCATCAGCGCGATAGCAGCGGCAAGTCTTGCAGTCATCGCCGTTCATCAGGTGCAGATATCGGCAGCACTGCTTGCGGCTGCAGTGGTAGGTGCATGCCTGGGTTTCCTGAAATACAACTATCCTCCTGCCTCTATCTTCATGGGGGACCAGGGAGCATTGATGTTGGGGTTCTTGTTGGGGGCGATATCGTTGATGGGAGTACTCAAGACCACGTTCACCCTCTCGTTCGCAATCCCGCTACTGATCCTTGCCATTCCCATTTTCGACACCTTCTCAGCCATCGTGCGCAGGATACGGGGCAAACGCCCTATCGGTGAGGCTGATAAAGCACATATGCATCATCAATTGATCGGGCGTGGGTTTTCCCAAAAGCAGACGCTGGCCTTGGTATACGCGTGGTCGATCCTGCTTGCCATCAGTGGGTATTTCATACAGGATACCTCACCCTTGCGGCGCCTTATCGTGCTGGGGGTACTTTTTGCACTCACGTTTGTCCTGACCTATGTCCTTGGTCTTTACGAGGTCACGCAACACCACGACGAATAACCCCGGGCAATATCCGAATTCTGCTTGTCGAATCAAGCACACTCGTATACTATCGATTTGTGTGTATTCACAGAATATACATGAGTTGCGAACGATCCTAGCAGACGAGAAAACGGAAGGGTTGCGTTGGCGCCATACATTGCGGTAATACTTGGTGTAGTCGCTGGACTGATGGCCGTTGCATGTAATGTCATCCTGCCTCTTCGGGCGCCGAAGGAAGATGTCCAGAAACGTATTGTCGCCGGCTATGCAAGCCTTCTTATCAGCACGGTATTCTCGATTGCCGCCATCATTTTATGGTGGCTGTTCTTTAAATCCACGTTCACTGAATTCGGAGTGTCATTGTGTTCGGCCTACATTGTCGGTCTCATGGTGTACTTCGTGAAGAATATAAAGGTGTTGAAAGGTAACTCTGGAAAGAAGTAAAGGAGGGTTGAAATGGCATATAATCCGCTTGATGGTTTACCGTATGCAATGGACCATTTGATGGACTCGCTGATGCCTCAGGACGCGCTTGGGCAGTTTGGTGACATGATGGATACAACAGGAATCGCGCTGTCGACGCACGTCATTGGATACGCAGTCACAGCAGCGGTCTTCCTAGCTGTCATGTTTGCTTGGAAGAAACGGTATTCGGTTGTTCCAAAGGGAAGATTCGTCAATCTGATGGACTTTTTGTGGGAGTTCGTGCGTGTGAATATCGTCGAGAATATCATTCATCACGACACGCGCAAATATCTCCCGTTCGTATCGACGATTTTCTTTTTCATTCTTATCAGTAATATGATGAGTTTGATTCCTGGTGCAAAACCAGCTACAGGCGTCATATCGGGTACGCTTGCCTTATCCATTACGGTCTATATCTACTTTAATTATGTAGGTATCAAGGCTAAGGGTGGGCTTGCATATCTGAAAAGTATCGTCCCCGCAGGGGTTCCGGGCTTTGTTGCGCCGATTATCTGGGTCATCGAGGTCGTATCAATGGCGATTCGACCGGTGACACAGGCACTTCGTTTGTTTGCGAGTGTCTACGCAGGACATATCATTCTGGGAATCTTTGCGATTCTGACAGAGTTGTTTGCGGTAGGTATTCTGAAAGGCGCATATGTATGGGGTCTGACGACACCGTTGTGGTTCGTCCTACTCATCGCGATCTATCTGCTTGAGATCATGGTCGGGTTCATACAGGCGTACGTTTTTGCGTTGTTGACTGCGGTCTACATCGATGGTGCTACAGGTGAGCACTAACAGGGTGGCTTTAGTCTTGTTGTTTTGTACATAAGTATCAGTAGTATTTAGGAGAGGGATTTTTTATCATGCCAACACTTTTAAACTATGCAATCGGTCTAGCGTTCGCAGCTATGTCGATTTCAGCTCTAGGAATCTTTGCTACCGGAAACATGGCACGCCAGCCAGAGGTTGCTGGCACGATTCAAACCGTATTCATTCTTGGTGCCGCGTTTATCGAGGCTCTTTGTCTGCTAGGCTTCGTTCTTGGTCTAATCGGATAAGAAACCTTCGATTATTCTTAAGGAGGAAGTAATATGAAGAAACGCTTTATGCTTCCATTGATCGTATTGTTGATTCTTGCTCTGCCAGCGCTTGCTTTTGCTGCTGCAGATCCGAATAAAGAACCATCGATCCTGGATAGCCCGATTTTCCCGAACATGGCGGAATTCATTCCTATGATTCTGGCAGTTGGGATTCTCTTATGGGTTATGAGCGCTAAGGTATGGCCTCCCATCATGAAGGCTCTTGATGAGCGTGAAGCAAAGATCGAAGGGTCCTTGCGTAGTGCTGAAGAGTCGAAGATCGAGGCTGAGAACATATTGGCGCAGTATAAGGAGAAGCTTGAAGAGGGTCGCAAAGAGGCTGCGGTTCTCGCTGAAGAAGGTCGTCAGGCAGGTGAGACCGCGCGCATCGAGATTGTTAATCGTGCGAACGGTGAGGCCGTAGCCATTCTGGAGAAGGCTCAGCTTGACGCTCTTGAAAAAGAAAAGGCAGCCGCGGCTGCGTTGCAGGAGAAGACGGCAGCACTTGCTATCTCGATTGCATCGAAGATCATAGGTGAGAAACTTAGCGCGGAAGACGAAGCGACGGCTAAGAAACTTGCTGAGATCGGCGGTTAACGATGACCGATAAGATTAGTGCAAATGCTCGTCAGCAACTCGCTGACATCCAATTATTGTTGGATGATGTTGCGCGTGATCTTAAAACTGCACTTAAGGAAAAATCATTCAGTGCCGGTTTGGATTCCGATGATTCAGTAATTAGCCCGAAGGTTCGTCTACAACTTGCCGACATCAGATCGACGTTGGAAAATGTCGGAACAAGTGATCTGGATAGTCAGGCGATTGTAGAGGGACTGACTTCTGCGATCGATGACTTCTCGTTCAACAAAAAGCAGCGTAGTGGCGACAATGTCGTGCACGATCCTGCGATCCGTCAGCAGCTTGCCGATGTTCGGATGCTTTTGAACAAAGCGTCTATCGGCTCGCTGGATAGCGACACGATTGCGAAGGATCTCGATGAGGCACTTGAGCATTTCGAGCCTGGTAGCGTGCGTGAGGTAGGAATGGTCATCCAGGTAGGTGACGGTATCGCCCGTATCGAGGGACTGCCTTCAGCTATGCAGGGTGAACTTCTCGAGTTCTATGCGTCCGATGGACGTATCATCTCGGGTCTGGCGCTCAATCTCGAAGAGAATGAGATCGGTGCCGTACTTATGGGTAACGTGGATGCCATCAAGGAAAACGACATGGTCTTCACGACCGGTCGCCTGGTCGATGTTCCCGTCGGTCGCGGTCTTCTTGGTCGCGTCGTCGATCCGTTGGGTAACCCGCTGGATGGTAAAGGGGTTATCATCGAAGAAGGACGTCGTCCGGTCGAGTTCTTGGCACCGGGTGTCATCGAACGTCGTAGTGTGCATGAGCCGCTACAGACCGGTATCATGGCGATCGACTCGATGATTCCTATCGGTCGTGGTCAGCGTGAGCTTATCATCGGTGACCGCCAGATCGGAAAGACCGCAATCGCGGTCGATACGATCATCAACCAGAAGGATACCGACGTTATCTGTATCTATGTTGCTATCGGCCAGAAGGCCTCGACGGTGGCTGCGCTTCAGCAGACTCTTGAGGCTCATGGTGCCATGGACAACACCATTATTGTGTCTGCAGCAGCGTCTGAGTCAGCTCCACTTCAGTACATCGCGCCGATGGCGGGGTGTGCGATGGGTGAACATTTCATCTATACCGGAGCAGATGGTCAGCCTGCAAGTCAGAGCAACCCCGGTCGTCATGTGCTCTGCATCTATGATGACTTGACCAAACAGGCGGTAGCTTATCGTCAGATGTCACTGACGCTTCGTCGTCCTCCGGGACGTGAGGCGTATCCGGGTGACGTGTTCTATCTCCATTCACGTCTTCTTGAGCGCGCTGTCAAGATGAGCGATAAGAACGGTGGAGGATCACTGACGGCACTTCCGGTCATCGAAACGCAAGCAGGAGACGTCTCTGCATATATCCCGACCAACGTGATTTCGATCACCGACGGTCAGATATTCCTGCAGTCCGACTTGTTCTTCCAGGGAATCCGTCCTGCTATCAACGCAGGTATCTCGGTTTCCCGTGTTGGTGGAGACGCACAGACCAAGGCGATGAAACAGGTCGCTGGTAGTCTGCGTCTTGACCTTGCCCAGTATCGTGAGATGGCTGCCTTCGCGCAGTTCGGTTCCGACCTTGACAAGGCGACACAGCATACGCTTTCCCGTGGTGCTCGACTGGTAGAACTCTTGAAGCAGGCACGCTATGTGCCCATGCCTATCGAAGAGCAGGTAGCCGCTATCTTTGCGGGAACCAAGGGCTACCTCGATTCGTTCGAGCCTGAGGATATCGTTACCGTGCGTGATGCACTTATCGATTACCTGCGCCTCAGTCATGCCGGTCTTCTTTCGGTAATCGCTGAAGAGAAGGTTCTCAGCGAGTCGACCGAAGAGGCACTCGGGCTTGCGATCGAGGCGTTCAAGAACCAGTATCTCTATACGGAAGATGATGTTGTTCTGGGCGCAGATGCAGCCGAGGGCAGCGAAGTCGTCGCCGAAGATGATGCTGTTGCCGCAGAGGAAGAAGCTGACGTCATCGAAGGTGATGAGAACGTCGCAGCTGCTGCTGAAGACGGCGATGTCATGGGCCCTTATGAAGAGTATAAGTAGGGGCTGATATGGCGAACCTTCGAGACATCAAAAGACGCATCACCTCGGTCCAATCGACCAGTCAGGTGACGCGTACCATGGAGATGGTCTCGACGGCGAAGATTCGTCGAGCTCAGGACCGCATCGAGCATGCGCGTCCCTATGCACTATCACTTGCAACGATGCTCGGGGAGGTTTCTCGGGCATCAGGCAAGGTGAAGCACCCTTTGCTGGCTATACGGCTAGAACAGAGGGTGGCAGTATGCATCTGTATTGCATCTGACCGTGGTCAGGCCGGAGCTTTCAATGCCAACATCATCCAAAAGACCGAGGCGTACATGCGCAAAAAGGCCGAGGAAG
>Ga0209737_10003719_pt1 | contig 10657 bp, 19 predicted proteins | sample TergutCu122P3_FD_187284 | JGI IMG/M metagenome (GOLD analysis project Ga0209737, IMG submission 187284) | Cubitermes ugandensis P3 segment gut microbial communities from Kakamega Forest, Kenya - Cu122 P3 (SPAdes) (version 2) | ecosystem: Host-associated > Arthropoda: Insects > Digestive system...
TTGGGTTCGAAATGAATTGCAAGCCAGTGCGAGCCATCTTTAGTGTGTGGATGAGTTAATTATAACAGTGCCAGCTTGTATAGAGTGTGGTAACAGATCAGATGGATAGACGCCAAGAAATGATTTGATGTTTTTAAGAGTGCACATAATATGTACGGTGTCCATCAAAAGTCTGTCGTGACGTTTCGAAGGGCGTCAATGAGCACCGAATTGTCGTATTCCAGGTACAATAACACAGAAATGGGGTCTGGGAGGTCTGACCCAAATTTCAGTTCTAGCCTCATATGACCGGTTGTGGGGTCTGATGTGTGTCCTTCTGAGGCGGCAAGGTCAGGTGTCAAATCAAAAACTAGCATGAAGAAGCAGTTTATATACTTGTCAGGGGTTATCTGGAGTCCCGAGTTCGAATGATGAATGCCGGATCTTTTGAAAAGAGTTCTGTATCCCATGATGGCTGTCTTCTCATGACCCATGAGTAAATTCACGCCTTCTGGAGGGATGTTTGCCGTTAACATACATTGCAAAGTTTTCTATGTCGTAATGTCTAAAGTTGTAGGGGTTCGAATCCATGCTACCCAAATAGTCAGTGTTTTTTACCATGGTGAATATCAAACGTTTTGGCAGAACTCCGAGTACAGCATTATCCATAGACAGAGATCGCGAACCGCTAGCAAATGTGAAGGTCTTGAATTCGACTCTGGTTAAATTGTATCTTGCAGGATACCCTTTTAGTAAGGCTTCATTTTGGGATGTAAGAATAGTGGAGTTTGGACGAATTTGTTTGACGTATAATCTGGCTTCTTTAAATACGGATTTGACTTTTGAATTTGCTTTATTGCTTATCAAAAAGAAAGCTTGCTTGACTTTCGTTAGTTTGATCTTATCTTGACGTCACTTAGGAGATAAAGCGGAACGTTGCAGATATCCGAATGAATTCGCCCGTACATTTCTATTGTCTGGCCTTTTTTACCCTATTCCATCTTTGAACAAATCCGTCGTTATTTTTTCTGCAGGTTTGGTACAATAGCCACCTTTCATGTTACCTGTGTCCAGGTGCCAGAGAACATTTTTTAGGTGTGATTCGGCAGCATCGCTCCCGTATGTTAAGAGTGTTTCCAGGTATGCGCGATAATTGTATAATTCGGTGGCTTGTGTTATTTGAGTGCCGTTCAAAGAAGTGCTACAATGATTGAAGAGAGAGTGCAGAAGATTGTTAATTCCTGCTGTGTAATCAATTTCTCCCAGTGTTCCATCCTCTTTCATAAGTTTGCCCCTGATATAAAGTTTAAGGTCGAGGTCAATGTATGTGTCGCTATCTCCCGGTATTAAGAACTCGATACTTGTCTTATCAATAGAAGCAATGGGTTTGTATATTGTTTCTGTGGTTCCCTCAACAGCTATTTGTCTGGGCTTAGGAGCGAAAATATCGAACTCGGTACCCATATAGGATGGTACCTCGGCTATGGCTGACTAGTTACTAAATTAGATTAAGAAAAAATATCTCTTTGTATTGCCGCTGTATTTCTGCGTTTAACTTTTAAAATAACACTTTTTTTGTTCTCGGTTTCTTTTTTGGTTTTGTTTTTCGCACACGTGAAATAGTGCGTTTAGGTCTTTTAGGATTTTTCGGTTTGTTGCGTGATCTCCGGTGTTTGCGTTTACGCCCGCGTCCCATCATTCTAGAGCTCAAATTTTGGGAAGTATCTTGCACGTACTTTGAAATTATATCCTGGTACCTGGCCTGTGGGTTGTCGGCTATTTCTTAGAGGATCTTAGCGCCAGTGCATAAGGCCTCCCTACCTAAAAATTTGGCCGCCTCTTTATCTGCGGTTCGAAAGCCCGAAAAAAGGAAGGGTGTAATTGACCTCAATATTCCACCTAAAATATCACCTATTCCGTGCCCTCGCTGAACGAAGGGGAACTGATTAGACGGGTCCGACTCCTCCCCCACCACCTGCCTGATTAATATAATACTTCGTCAGAGGGTTCATGTTGGTGAATGAGTGGAAGATGTGACGTCACAGATATTTATACACGTCGAAAATGTAATACTTTTACAGGTACGTCAGTATCTTGAAATTCTGGAGGCTCACCGTCCAGTTTTTTAATCTCAATACGAATATCTTGAAACTTTTTTCTACAGGAAAGTAATAAATATCTTGATAAAGGTGTATGCCCGTTGCTGGCCATACAATAATTGAGTGTATTACCCAAACTTTGTCTTCACCTACAAATTGGGGTGCAAACAGGTCACAATAAATCATTCCGTTCACCGAGCAAATGAAGTCGATGACTGCACCCCCATAACAACACATTTAGGAGGGAAGTACGTGATTTCACACAGACCTACCTCTCAATCTGAAGACATACCCAGATCTATGGGTGGTGCCTGGTGACATGTGAAAGCAGCCTGTGTATTATCAGGATATAACTTCTGTGACGCGTTACTGTAAAGTGACATAAAAATGCTCGCGTTCCATTGTGTAAATTTTCTTAATGTCAGAAGCCTTGATCCAGCTGTCGAAGTCAGGACCATAACCTTTCCACCTGACGAGGTATTCCTTAATACCTTTGCGCACCCTCGTAGCCATTATCTTATCTATTTGAAACTGAGTCTCTTTGGTGATGCGTACAGGAGTCAATTCTTCAGAAAATTGCCCGTCAATTAATTGTTTGTTTAGATATTCCAGTTCGTAAACTGGGCAGGGGGTCCTACGTATCACCTTGATAAACGAAAAATTTCTGTGCTAAAATTCTGCTCGGCACTTTTGGTCGAATTTCATTTATTACTTATTCTGACGTGTTGGCCTACGCTATATTTGGCTTTCTTTATACGCACTCTGCCTTGCTTATTTTGCATTCTCTTCCATATCCCTAGTACATCAGAATCTGTGACGCTCGCGGGAGTCATACCAGTCGAACTGTGGACCGTCGCGTTATAGCCAGCGACAAAGTCTTGAAGTGCATCAATGTATCTGTACGTATTCTTATACGTGAAAAATTTGTAGTTTGTCGCGTATTGTGCGCTGTGCGCGCTCGACAACAGAGCACTTGATATCAGGGTTCTTACAGACTTGCAACTGGATACCCTCATGTTTTAACAAATTTTGAAAAGCTGAATTCTAAAATTCTTTCCCTTTGTCAGTACGAACCCAAATTGGGCGCCTCTAAAAGGGTTTCAATTATTTTGGGTCTTGTAAAACCGAGCGAAATGCTGAACTGACATCTTTACCAGTTTTGAATTTTAGTGGGACTATATGCAAAAATTTTGAAAAGACGTCAATAACCGTTGGCTTTTTGTGCTATTGTGACAACTTTCTCACCCCACTGTCGAGGCGCACATAGATAACTGAGGTCACCGACGGGGTCATCGTAGAAGGAATGTCTTCTCTTGCCACAACGCTCGCAATCTACACTGATATCCGGCTGCGTTTCGCACAGTGCGCAGAATTGCTGAAGACACTATATTGGAAGGTGCTCTGTTGCAGAATCTGAAAACTTTTTGTCTTGCGTAGTTTCAAAATTATAAAAGACAAACACTACATTATCACTTCTAGGCAATTCGTTCGCGACCGGTTTCATGTAACAGAGATGTCCCATCCCCTATTCTGCTGACAGTGATAGCAGAACGGTTTGAACCATTCATGTTTATTACGGGGATCTAACAGGCTGCCACAATTTGCGCAGTTCTTCTGCTCACACTTTCTTTCCCTCCAGTTTGTTGGTCTTATGCTTGTCAAAGCACGATTTACTGCTGAACGTTCTGTTACAAGACTCGCACGTGATTCGAATATGTGTATATACGCATGGCGGATTAGACAAGCAACCGTTACATGTTCTTGACGCTTGTGCGTGACACCTCATCTATATCCCTTGTTACCACCTTTACAAAAGTAACTTTTAACCAAATTTGCGATTACGTGATAATGACGGTTTACGTCATCATAAAGGAGGTTGATCCTCTTTTCGGATGTACCTTGCTCATCTTATATTATATCCCCCCAATCTAGGCCTCCAAAGACCACAATTCTGTACTCTGAAAAGTGATCTTGGAATCGCTGGAGTTGTGGGATCCCTCCGCCGTGTTGTAGATCGATACCTGTTGTCTGCAATAAATGCTGAACCGTTTGAAGTATCTTACATCCCTGTCGATACGCTTTGTAATCCGTATCTTTTGTTATTCTTGCAATGGCGATTATTAGTGCGTGGGCCAGGCAATCTGTTTTAGCTTTGACTTCGATAATACTACGTTTCAAATGAACCATTTCGGCTAGGGGTCTAGCTTTTGATTTGACACTCTTTCTCCCGAAACCTACGGGCATTATGATTGAATGTACTACGACCTATTTATCTAAAGCATTAAATCGGGCGTTTGACTGCGCTACCTTATTGAAAACGGACCTGATTACCTGTTCGGATAGTTGGTCCTTTCGCCTAAAACTGATTCCTATGGCTTTATCTTGCATGTTGACCTCATTACGTATCGTGAGTCCAACCGTATCAGAATCCCTATAATTCCGTAAAGCATAATCAAAAAGATCTGTCAAGGTAGCTTGAAAGTGTGTCATGCCGTCAGAATCGTCACCCTGTGCTGGGGGTAAGAGTCGAACAGTCTGTTCTGTTCCAACAGCGTTAAACCGTCTGTACTGTCTGGTAATTCCACCATCTATTGTAAATTAAGGCACTGCAAATTCATTCTCTTCGTCTGATACTGTATCCGCCATTTTTATTCTCATTGTAACGAACACGTACAAAAGGACTATATAGAATGAATCTTAATTTCCTCTAAACGTATTAAATACAAAAAACAACTAATACTTACCCAAGAGACTCCTATCTGGAAGATGCTGTTCTTGTGAATAACGAAAAATCTGACTTCAAATTCCCATTTATGTAATAAAATAAAAAACAAAACAATCAACTTTATCAGCTAATGATGTCATTTTGTTTCACAGTTCATTCCCGCACTTACTTGTTCTGTGAATCATCTTTGCTGCTACTTTTAGTGAACAGAGGTAAAAAACATTTTAATAACATCAACATATAAACATGTTTTAGAGGGTCTTATCGTTTGCTGATGTCATCATCTATTTTTCCACAGCTATCAGCTAGGCTCGCTATAAAAGCCAGTCCTCTAGGAACCTAAACGCATTCACACCATCCAGCTCTCTGTCAGCAGTTTTCGTCTACTTCATCAAAACAACCTTAAGCATATTACTTTTATTTCTTAATTAATTAGAATTAAGAAATCGTTTAGGTTTCAAAAGACACTATTTTTTTCTTAATTTCTTTTCAGATGGCACTTTCTCAGAGATATAGCGATGTGACATGGGATGTGCATATCAGTTCCCTAAAGGTGGAACAAACGTATCCCATTGTTAAGGCCGAGAGAGTTAAGACTAGATATGGAGATACCGTTTTGTTGAGTATCAGAGATCCTCTTTCACTAAGTGTCTGAGACTTGTCACCTTTATTGAAGGTTTTTTTGCCAAAGCGCTACGCGGCGGTCTTCACGGACACTGACATTTCATCAATTAACGATGAACAAATCCAGTGTAATTTGATTTTTAGAGGATTGTGTGAAAAGACAAATACGTGTTAGCAATTGAATAGGGTTTTTCGCTTTTCAGATGAGTCTCAAGGACAGAATTCGTCGTGACCGAGTCCTAAGAATGGTAGAAAAATATTTGAAGTTTACCGATATGGATTTGGTTGTAAAATTTCGGCTCGTGAATAGATCACTATTCGCGATCAATTTGGGCCTTTGTGGGTTAACACCTGAAATTACGTATGACGTCCTAAAACTCGAAAGAGTAGGTCGCCGCAGGATAGTGATTTATTACTCGTCAAAATTATACCCGGGTAGGGAAATACCCTATCTGCTCCCAGAGAGATATGCAGACACTGTTTCGGACCGTGATATTGAACTGATTAATACAGGGGTGGAAAAATATAGATTGATTCGGACAATTAAAAAATGTGATGAGACGCGGGTGCAATACGATCACAAGAATTATACTTGGGATTTGGAGGTGATACCTGTGTTTTGACTTATGGAGTAGGGGTTTATTCACGACCCGAAATTTTCAAATGCCAACAATGTTGTTTTTAGGGTTTTGTATTTTAGGGGATTTATTTACAAATGTAATTAGATTTGTAAAATAAAACGTTTCTGCTACTGGGGATTTGTTTGTTTTCTTTTTTTTCAGACATACCTTGAAAATCATGCTCATTAACGGAAAGGCATTTATGGCTCTTTTGACTATGAATATACAGATGGTCAATTGAAAAATGTGTGTGCTAACAAAATTTCTTGCATCTCTGCATTTACACCTGTCAGGTTTCTTAATGCCCGGACGATATATAAATTTCTACATTCTTTATTTCGATATCACTTATGCTGTTTCTTGGCTGGAACGTATGTCTTGTTTACCTCTGGGTGCCTAGATTCTTTCGAAGGAATATCCGTATACATCGCCATGACATACGTTTCGCTATTGTCCTACATTTTTCAGAAATTTCACTATCCAAGTTTCTTGTTGGATGAGTTTTCGTTTAGCCTGGTGCATAAAGCGGAACATGATATATGGCATTACGTGGTGTCTTTTGAAGATTTTGTCATGCCTGTAACTGTTTTAGGGATCGATACTACTAAACATTGTGGTCTCCTGTCAAACATTGATTTAGTTCACTTTGCGTGGGAACATTTTTTACGTTTCAGTTACAAAAAACTCGCATTGGCTCTCTCACCTCGTGGCGCAGCTAAGCTTCCAAAATTGTTGTTTCTGAAATATTACCGTGTAGAAAGCAACGCGTGGAAAGACTGCAAATTGTGATGAATGTGTCGAACGTCACAAGGCTCTTATGGAACCCTTTGACATGTGCGACCTTTCACCTGAATGTACTTGTAAAATATGTATGCGTCACCCTCCATCCCTGACAGATTCCGCGAGACACGTTCTATTCAATTACACTCTATATATTGACAGGTTTGAACTTACTGTAGAAAAGACATATTCTCAATACGTGTATGCTGTTCGTTCGAACCAAGTACCCCTGGATAATCTTCTACCACCAGAGACACCTACTATTCATCTGTGGTACCTACATGATATTAATTCCCCTTACAAACATCATCAAGATTGTCCGGGTGCTGGGTCGTGGGATTCGAATACTGTAAAAACATATACATCTGACGCTGCAATGATTGAAGACCTTATTTTGACAAAGAACATTCTTGGTGCCGTCATTGTGAAAGGGGGCTCTTCTTTCCAAATTCTTGTCATGTACATGGGGAAGACGCGGAAGAGGAAGTCGTGGTAGAAGAAGAAGAAGAAGAAATTGAGGACTGGCGACGCAGAGGTAATGTCAGCACACACATAATACTGTTACATATTTCCTTCTTTTCAGTTATCTGAAAATGAGGACCTCAAGTTTAGGGATGGGGTATCGATTCTCCGAAATGAATAGAAGGCTTTCGTCAGCTAATGATTCAAATATAGTTACGAGGCTAGCTTCGAGATCCCTTACAGGAAACGAACTACCCATTCAAGTTCATCAGCATTATGGACTCGAATTACATCTCATATTACATCCTAATAATAGTAATGATGACTCTATAGAAACATGTATGCGTAGAGCGTTCAGAACTCATCATAAAGCCCGAAAAGCTTCCTTGCAGCTTGAAAAAAGTGCTTTACAAGGACTTTGTTCATGTATATATGACAAGGGACGTGTCCTGACTGTGTTTGACAAAGTAGAAAAGTGTCTTAAAGCCAAACCTATATTACCTTTCAAGGAGAAATGCAAATGTAGGTTATGTGGTCCAGGTACTGAGGAGGGGGTAGCAGATCTTCGGTGGGAGCAGAAGTGTTATCAGGACTATACAGAAACACAGAGACATTTGTTGCCCGTAGACAGGTCGAAGATCATTATGAGTTGATTCGTTGATTGTTTTCGGAACCCCCCTCCACACCAATATGTTGCTATTGGATGCTATGACCAGTCACCTGGGAGAGTTAGATTCCTGGCCGACATACATATTGCAACACCTGTTCATAGATAACCCTTCTCCTGTGCGGACTAAAAAATTGAAGAGAGTTATGGCGTTTTTTATGGAAACGAAGTTCCCCACGAACTGGCCCATACGTTCTACAACGCCTGCAACGGACGGCACTCCAGATTTGTAGTGGAACAGTCTAGCGATTGGTATCGTGGATGGCGAGGATCCAAGTATAAACGACACATGCACAAGTATTAAAGTATAATTTTCAAGAAATTTATATACATTAACGGATCACTGTGGAATCAACATGAGCTTGTTTTGCCCGAAGTAACTTGGATGGAGTTTGGCATTGACCATACCACTCACCCCCATATGATAAGATGCAAATTAGAGGTGATACAGACGATAGAGGTCTGACATCATTTCACATTTTTTCAGAGTTTCATCATCATGTTGGTCGACGCTGTGGAATCTCAGCTCTGCCCCTTGGAGATTTGGCCTAAATCCATCCTGACATTAATATTTGCGTTTGACCCTCACGTGCCCTTTGCATTAACTCAATTAGAAAAAGTGATAGAATTTTTCTTTGGCAATGGCGTCCCTCTTCCAATGGCCTGTCAATTCTTTGCTGCGTGTAGTGGACACCCGTTTCACCTTGTGAAACAACAATTCTGTTATTTATATGACATCTGGTCGCAACCTGAGAGGAGACCCCCGTGGAAAAAATTCGTTATTTTAATTTACGAGAGGGAAGGTACAAACATGTTGACGGTTCCCGCGCTGTATCTTTAGCACCCGAAATAGGATTGAAAAGGACAGGTCTCCCCACAATCATTCGCTCCATATTACGCAGGGTGAATCAGATGGAGTTGGAAGAAGAATATTTTTTCTAACTGTACTCTTTTTTCTATTTCTTTTCAGAAAAGCATGTATCTCCTTCAGTTTCTTGAAAATTGTATTTTTGAATTTACTTTGTGGCCCACTTACATACTGGAACTCTTATTATTAAAAGATTGGTCTCCTGAGAATATGATCAAGGTGGCCGCATTTTTTACGGACATGGTGTCCCCCTATCAATAGCCAGCATTGCATATATTATTTATAACACAGGCAGCCACCTTGCACCGTTTATTATAGGTGCATTCTATTCAGCCTGGATTACAAATACAGAAGCTCTTCATATGGCAACATATAATGTTCGAGAAGGAAAAATTTTATGGATCAATGGCAAAAATCACTCTCAATCGGAAATTGTCGAACACGGTCTATTAGGGAATAATATTGATTGCCGAAGTTTAAGTCAGAGTCAGACTCCGATTCTCCACGCTCAAGCATTGCTCACAATGCATTGGATGCGTGATGATGAAGCCTTTGACTTTATGGACTAACCGTATTTCTTTTTTTCTAATCATTTCAGAATCAGAAAAATGGCTTATGTAAACCCACTACACGAAATCCAGACCTTGCTCGGCAGCATTGAGACGTGGCCATCTGAAATAATTAAATTAATTTTCATTGAGGAATGTAATCGCAGCAATATTTTTAGAGTAATTTCATTTTTCTACGGAAACTGTGTCCCAGTAGGCTAAGCTCTGACTTTTTACTCTAAATGTAATAATCATAGTAGGGTTTTGACTTTATGCCACTTTACTTTGTTGTACAATATGTGGGACATGGACATTCACACGGCCTGTACATGCGACACTTGCGGGTATTATGATGTGACCCTCAAAAAGCGCACGTGGATCAATAGAGAACATCACAGGGTAGAAGAGAGTCCACCTATTCCTCTGGGGATAGAGAATACGGGGCATGCCGCTATAATACGTGACAGGTTGAACGAGGTATTTGGTAGTGTATCTGGCTGAATGCCATGTTTAGGGTGGCCAGTCATATGTATAATTTAGATTGTGTAAAATAAAAACTATGGGGATTGTATACTATTTATTCTTATCTTGCAGATATCGAACAATGGGCTACCGCGATCCTTGATTCCCTTCATTTTTTCTTTCTCTCGCAGATCATGTCCATTCTCAATCTCATCGAGGCTAAGATAGGATCTGTACACAATTGGCCTCAAGACATCCTGCGATACCTGTTTTATATCAGACGACCTACATACTTCATGATCGCTGAAATAGTGGCATTTTTATTTGGCAACAAAATTCCACAAGAGGATGCACTCGAATTGTTTGAAGTGTTCAGCAATCTTTCATCACAATGTGAAGAAATTATTGGTGAAAAATACGATATGTGGAGCAGGTGTAAGATGACCATTCATATGGCCACTTATAATATGAGTATGTGACGTATAGTATACATAAAAGGATCTGCCCACAATCAATTAGAACTTGTTGACGTAGACCCTGACGACATCAAAATTGGATTTGGAGATTTTTTCCAGACTTTGTTAGGGATAGAATTCTAAAGGCACGCGAGGGATTATAAAGATTTTATTACTATCCGTTTCAGATTCGTTAAGTCTTTTCTTCGATCTGACGAACCGCATTTGGGACCTGTGTCTCTTCTTCAATCTGACGAATCTCATCTGGGTCCTTAGACCTTGTGGCCTTCCAACATTCTGAAATATCTGTTCTTCGATCGCCCTACATTTCGGACAATAATGAGACTCATCAACTTCTTTTATGGAAA
>Ga0209737_10003720_pt1 | contig 10656 bp, 10 predicted proteins | sample TergutCu122P3_FD_187284 | JGI IMG/M metagenome (GOLD analysis project Ga0209737, IMG submission 187284) | Cubitermes ugandensis P3 segment gut microbial communities from Kakamega Forest, Kenya - Cu122 P3 (SPAdes) (version 2) | ecosystem: Host-associated > Arthropoda: Insects > Digestive system...
TCATTATTGCAATTTGGACGTGCCGCAGTTCCGCCTCAATCGTTTGTCCTGCCGTGTGCGGCGTTAATAACACTTTTTTGTTGGAGGTTAGTCTCAACAAAGTATCGTTCCATTCGTTTTTGGGCGGAATTTGTAAATTTACGTTTTCATATTCCAACACATCCAAACAAGAAAAAGAGATAATATCTTCATCCATGGCAAAAATCAGATCTGCGGTATTTACAACCAAACCCCGCGAGGTGTTGATAAATACGGGAGTTTGCTTTGCTTTCTGCAGCAAACCAATATTAATAAAATGATGATTTTCAGGGAGATAATTAATGTGTAGAGAAATAACAGTGGTGCGTTGCAACAGTTCGTTCAACGAAACCTCTTCAATATAGGTTTCTGAAAATCCTGTTTTAAATTTGTCATAAACCAATATTTTGCAGCCGAATGCCTGCAACAGTTTGGCAAATGCTTTTCCCGTGTTTCCAAATCCGATAATTCCAACTGTTTGGGATGAGAGTTCACTTCCCTTGTTTTTTTCGCGCAGCCATTTCCCGTCTCTCACTTCTGCGTCGGCGGTGGCTATCTTCTTTAATACGTTTAATAACATCCCCAAACAATGCTCTGCCACCGCGAGTGCGTTCCCTTCCGGTGTGCTGATGATTCTTATGCCTTTCGCTTTTGCGAATGGAGTATCAATGTGTTCAACTCCCGAACCTATGCGAAGGATAAATTTTAGATTTGGTTTGGAATTTATCGCTTCTTTATCAACATTAAATCTACTGCGAATGACTAACCCTTCAAAATCATCTGTAAGATCAATGAATTGATTATAAGATATGTTCAACAATGTTTCGCATAAAAAACCCCTACTTGTAAAATGCTCTACAAGGTAGGGGTGAACTTTATCCACAATCAGAATTTTTTTCAAGTTTTTTTTTTTAGGAGAAAAGCGCTGCTAAATTTTTATTTTTCATATTTTTCTGTTCTGCTCTTAATCTTTTCAGTGCGCGTTCTTTAATTTGCCTTACCCGTTCACGGCTCATATCATTCAGGTTACCAATCTCTTCCAAAGTATATTCGTGTGGCTCGCCAATTCCGAAACACATTCTGATAATTCTGCGTTCTTGCTCGGGCAGCACCAATAATATTTTTTCAACGTCTTGATTCATTGATTCTTGAATCAACACTTGGTCGGTGCTTTCGTTGGTATTACTAATAAAAGTATCGATAAATTTTGTATCTTCATCGGGAGAGATAGAGGCATCCATAGATTGAGAGTGGGTATTCATGCGCAGCAGTTCCACTACTTTATATTCGGGGAGATCCATCACTTGTGCAATCTCATCAATAGTGGGTGGACGTTCCAATTTTTGCTCCAATTTAGCAATCTCTTTTTTTAGTTTATTTATTGTACCTACTTGATTTTGAGGTAGTCTTACAATTCTTGATTGGTCTGCAATAGCCTGATGGATGGCTTGTCGAATCCACCAAACGGCAAATGAAATAAATTTGAAACCCCGTGTTTCATCGAAGCGTTGTGCAGCTTTAATCAATCCTAAGTTTCCTTCGTTGATTAAGTCTTGCAAACCCAACCCCTGATTTTGATATTGTTTGGCAACAGAAACCACAAAACGAAGATTGGTTTTAGTAAGTTTTGCCAATGCATCCTGGTCGCCTTGCTTGATACGGCGCGCCAGTTCCACTTCTTCTTCTGCCGAAATTAACCCCTCCTTACCGATATCTGCTAAATATCTGTCAAGGGAAGCCCCATCACGATTTGTGATAGATTTAGTGATAACAAGTTGTCTCATATATGTTTAATCTATAGCGTAATTTTTAATTCGTAATTCGTAATTTTTAATTCGTAATTTATAGAGAAACGCACATCTTTCATAAAAAGTATATTTGATTTATTTTTGTATGTTTTTTTTTATATTTTCGCCGCCCAAAAAATATAACCACATAAATTATTATCATGTACGCAATTGTAGAAATAGCAGGGCAACAATTTAAGATTGAAAAAGAGATGAAACTCTTTGTTCACCGCCTCAAAGCTGAAGAAGGTGCGCAAGTAACCTTCGACCGAGTAATGCTCGTTGATAATGACGGTAAAGTTAAAGTCGGAGCTCCCATCGTGAAAGGTGCCTCAGTATCCGCCACCGTCCTCAACCACCTTAAAGGTGATAAAGTTCTTGTTTTCAAAAAGAAAAGAAGAAAAGGATATCAAAAAATGAATGGACATCGCCAATATTTGACCTCCATTAAAATTGATGATATTGTTATTTAATCTGATTATAAACGAATAAAAATAAAATTGTATGGCACATAAAAAAGGTGTGGGTAGTTCGCAAAACGGTCGTGAATCCCACAGTAAAAGATTAGGCGTTAAAATTTATGGCGGGCAAGCAGCCAAAGCCGGCAACATTATTGTTCGTCAGCGCGGAACCGTTCACAATCCGGGCATTAACGTGGGGATGGGAAAAGACCACACGCTGTTCGCATTAATTGACGGCACCGTAGCATTCAAAAAGAAAACCGGCGGAAAATCATACGTTTCCGTGGTTATGGCAGAATAAGCAACCCAAAGGATTATCTATTTTATCCGCTGCAAAATTGTTTTGTAGCGGATTTTTTTATTTCGTATTCATAATTTGTTATTTTTGCAAAATATTCATGTGAAAAACACAATCAATCGTATTTATCAACCAAAAATTAACCGTTTATGAAAAATGTAAAATTTATTTTGCTAACAATCATCTTTTTAGGTTCTTTATGCACCGGATTTTCTCAAGCCAAGAAAAAAGCAAATAAAGATACCGACCATTTTCGCTATGATATTTCTTGCGAAGGTGAAGGTACTCAAGGCTCCTATTTGGTAATGGTGTGGACCTACTCCAAAAAACCCTCTGTGGCCACCGAACAAAGTAAGAAAAATGCCGTACACGGCGTTATCTTCAAAGGATTTACAGGAGTCGCTCAAAAATGCCAGTCGCAAAGACCACTCGCCTCCGACCCTACTATCGCACAACAACATGCCGATTTCTTTAAAAAATTCTTTAGCGACGGCGGAGACTATATGAAGTATGTTACTACCGCCGGTAGAACAGCAAGCGTAAAAATTAAAAGAGAATACAAAATAGGTGTTGTAGTCTCTGTTTCTAAAGACCAATTGCGAAAAGACCTCGAAGCAGCAGGAATTATTAAAGGATTGTCATCTGGTTTCTAAATCATTAAATATTAAATAATTATGAAAAAACTAATCCTCTATTCATTAGGTTGCCTGTTATGCGCATTTATTTTGTCGTGTAATACCAGCAATAAATTAGGCGCTCATTATTCCTACGAAACTGAGTGCATGGGCTCTGAATTAGATGGCTCCTACACACTAAAAGCTTGGGGTTCAGGTAGAAATATTGTGGATGCAAGAGAACAAGCCCGCAAACAAGCTGTGAGAGATGTCATTTTTAAAGGAATTTCAAAAGGAAAAAGCGATTGCCAAATCCGACCTATTCTTTATGAAGTAAACGCGTATGACAAATACAGAGATTACTTCAACAGGTTTTTTGCAGACCACGGCGCTTTTGAAAAATTTGTGAACTACAAAGATAAAAGAACAGGTTCATCAGCTAAAACAAGACAACGCACCGATGCTGAGGTGAAATACGGTGTGGTGGTTCGTGTAAAATACGCAGAACTTAGAGAAAAATTAATTCAAGATAATATTTTAAAACCTTAAAAATCAAATTTATATGAAAAAATTAAGCATAGTTACTGCCATCTGTTTCTTGGCATTGAGTCTGTTTGGACAAGCAAAAAAACCAACCCTAATGGTGGTTCCCAGCGATGCCTGGTGTAACACTAACGGATATATGTTATCCTACGACAATATGGGTACCAAACAAAAAATTCCGGATTACAAAACCGCCATGCAATCCAGTACCGACTTGTTATTGGTGATCTCTACCATTAATAATTTAATGGCTGACAGAGGCTTCCCATTGAAAAATTTGGAGTCCACATTAAAATCTATTGAACAGCGCACGGCGGAGGACAACATGACCACCAGCAAATCGGGAGCAGAGTTGGCAGAAAGTCCGTTAGACAAACTGAAAAGAATTGCAAAAGCTGATATTATTTTGCAATTAACATGGACTGTAAATACCGAAGGTCCAAAAAAATCGGTTACTTTTAATTTGCAAGGTATTGATGCTTACACAGATAAGCAAATTGCCGGAGCAACCGGAACAGGTGCCAAATCTTTCTCCGTTGATCTTCCCGTTTTATTGGAGGAAGCAGTTTTAGGACATATTGACAATTTCGCCGCACGCCTGCAAGCACACTTTGAAGACCTCTTTAAAAACGGAAGAGAAGTAAGAGTGGACATCAGAGTTTTTAATGACGGCTCCGGCATTGATCTTGAAAAAGAATACGATGGCTATGAATTAACCGAAATTATTGATAATTGGATGTATGAAAACACGGTTTCGGGAAGATACAGCAAATCTGACGGCTCTTCAAATTTCATCCTTTTTGAACAGGTGAGAATACCGCTCTACAACCCGAAAGGACAACCCATGGACACCGAAGCGTTTGTTAGAGAGTTGATGCGTTTCTTAAAATCAAAATATAATATTCCTTCCAAAGTGATGACCAGAGGTTTGGGAAATACGGTGTTGGTTATTGGAGAAAAATAAAACAGTTCATTCATAAAATTTTATAAAAATGAAAAAAAATATTGTAATCATACTTGCCACCATAATTGCCTTGACAGCGGCGGTGGAAAATCTGTTCGCACAAACAAAAAATGACCCTTCTGCTATTGTTTTTTCTATTCTGATTCCGGAAGATGAAAATGGTTTTCCGGATGTGGCAAAAAATGTACTGTCCAATAAAATAACTCAGATTGCAACGGCAAATGGCGTATCGGCAAAAGAGGGATACGGAAGGTTTTTTATTACTGCCATTCCTTCTATCATTACAAAATATATCGTTCCTGGACCTCCCCAGCAAATTGCTCAAAATATGGATATTACGTTTTACGTAGCCGATTATTTCGACCAGAAAATATTTGCCAGTGCCAATATCAGTTGCAAAGGTGTGGGCACAAACGATAACAAAGCGTATATTGATGCCATTCGAAATATCAGTGTAAATTCGCCTCTGTTGAAAGATCTTATCGAAAAAGGAAAAAGAAAAATCATCGAATATTATGAAGCCCAGTGTGATAATATTATCAAGAAAGCAAAAAGCATTGCCGGGCAAAAGGGGTTTGAAGAAGCCATCTATCTTTTAACCGCCATTCCGGATGCCGTTCCTGCTTGTTATGATAAAGCGCTGGCAGAAACACGTATTATCTACCAACAATACATTGATTATTTGTGCGATGTGAATTTAGCCCATGCCAAAAGTGCCTGGGCAGCAGAACAAAATTCTTCCGGTGCACATAGAGCAGGAGTATTCATGAGCCACATCTATCCGGATGCCTATTGTTATGGCGAAGCACAACAACTGTATAAAGAAATTAAAGGTAAAGTATTGGATGATTGGAAGTTTGTAATGAAAATATACCAAGATGGCGTTGACCTTGAATCGCAACGCATTGAAGCATGGCGCGCCGTAGGTATCTCTTTTGGTAATAATCAAAAACAACATACGTATAACACTAATTGGTTGGTTCGTTAATATGAAAAACAATATCTTATTATTTTTTGCTTTTGTACTGAGCATATCTTGTGTAAATGCTCAAAACGAACAGGAGGAAAAATATCAGCGCAGCTCATTGGCAATGATAATTTTTTCCAACGATATGAATATTTTATTGAAGAAAAGTGAGCCCAAGAGTGTAGAAGAAATCAGAGCCGAAGTAGTTAAAGCGTGGAAAGCATATCCGTTTCCGGATAAATACAATAACCATATCATTAAAACCAAAGATTTAAACTATCCTACCAAAGTGAATTTCAATTCTCTTGCCCGTTTGTTGCAGGAAAAAAATATGAAAAATGATGCGGAATCTATGCTCCCCATGATTAAGCAACTGCTTAGACAGCACAATGTTGCCAATCAGTTGGTGAGAACGTGGTTTAGCTCAAAAGAGGGGAAAATGTTTAATATGGAGTATATCAAGGAGATGGGACTTTATAACGCCAGTGAAGAAGATATGGATTTCAATACGGCTAAACATTCTTTGAGGGGGTTGGCAATTTTGGAAGATGCCGGAGAGAATTTAATCAACAATACTTTTGTTACGGTAACGGAACTGATTTTTGTGAGCAATGAACCCCTTGCTGAGGCTTACAAAGCGCTTGCCGATGAATTGACAAAAAGCCAGAGCAGTTCCGGCGATGGAATTGCTGATGCCATTGTGAATTTGGCGTATGGAACAGCAGCCCTTGCATTCACTATTGAAGCAGAAAGAATTAAAGACGGATATTCTTTTTTCTTCAAAACTTTTCTCTTCAAACTAAAATGGAATCCTGAGATTGCCGCTCATTTTTACAGCATTTGGGAGGATGAAGAGGCTTTTGAAAAAATGAATTTCGAACTCGATTTTATTGGTTATCAATATAATAGAGAAACTGTGAATGCCGGTGTCTTTTCTAAAAGTCAGAACAGAGAAATTGAAACCATCTTAAACAAAGCATTGGTAAGAACTCTGGATGCGTCATTTGCAACGTTACAGTATGAAAATGACATCTTTAAACCGTTAGTACCTATTATATCTACAAACCCCATTACGGCAAAAATTGGCATGAAAGAAGGATTGGAAGGAAATGAAAAATTTGCCATTCTGCAAAAAGTTGCAGACCCTGTAACTTTTAAGACAAAATGGAAAAAAGTGGGAACAACCACTGTGGATAAAAAATTAGTTTGGGATAATCGCTACAGTGCAGATGGAAAACCGGAGCGTGAGGTGATAGGAAAAAACGGACTCCCTATTAAAGTTACTACTTTTAAGTCCAATAAAAGTGCTTACGAGGGGATGTTTTTGAAACAAATTATGACAAAGAAAACGAAAAAGAAGAAGAAATAAGTCAATTATTCTTTCGCTTTTTCAATTCTTAATTTCAACGACCTGATGCCGTAGTTGTCGGCTTTGTGTGAGAGTTGATTTACTTCAAAAGTATAAGTTCCTGTTTCGGGGAAATATTTCTTTGGATATACTGTCAGCCTGTAGGTTTTTTCCTTTGAATTTTTTATGATGTAGGGTTCTTGCGGATTTTGGAAGTTAAACACCACCGATTTCATTGTTTTTCCCCCTTTTGGAGTGGTCATGGTAAAAACGGCATTAATTTTATCAACATTGGGGACTCCGATGAGGTCAAGCTCGATAATGATTGTGTAAGGTTTTTCCGAACCTTTCATATCTGCACTAAACATTACGATTTTATTTTCAAATGCCCAATTCGCATTTAGAAACGTTACCTTTTCTTCATAAAGAGCAGATTTTTTGCAACTTAAAAGAAAAAAAGCAGATAAAACGAACAGTAAAAGGAGGGTTAATTTTTTCATAAATTTTTTGGCGCGAAATAACAGATTTTTTTAAACTGTTTTTTTGGTGATTTGAATAATTCAATAGTTTTTATAATATTTTTGTGCCTTATTATCTTTAATGAAACATCAGATTTATGAAACAAGCCCTTTTCTCTCTCCTTTTTGTCTTTCTATTTTTTGGATACACTTATTCTCAAATAGATAACACACCGTTGGTAAAAACGGATACGACTTCCATAGCGGAAACTCAGGAAGATATTGCCACTTCATTCAGCAGTATTAGTGAAGGTCAATCCGAAGATGAAGGCGGAGCAAACTTTATTCCAAGTTTGCTTCACTCATCACAGGATGTGTATCAAAGCAACACTTCCTATACTTTTGGTATTGCTTACTTCAGAAATCGAGGTTACGACAATCAATACCAAGAAATTTGTTTGAATGGTTTTATGATGAACAGTTTAGTTACCGGTCGCGCTTCTTTTTCGCAGTGGGGTGGTTTGAATCACGTGGTACGCTGGCCCGAAAGGATTGTTGACATGAATGCGGCTACTTTTTCTTTCGGGAATGTTGGCGGTGCAACAAACTATGACCTCCGCGCTTCCGGCTACAGAAAACAGGTGCGGGCATCCTATTCTTTGTCGAACACAAGCTACAACCACCGACTTATGGTAACAGCCGCTTCCGGTGTAATGAAAAGAGGGTGGTCTATTGTTGGCTCTGTTTCAACGCGTTTCGGAAATGATATCTCTTATTCTCGAAAAGATATCGGCTCTACTTACACAGGATTCAGTGCCTTCTTGGGAGTTGAAAAAAAGTTTAACCAGGAGCATGCGTTAAATTTAACGGCTTTTGTTTCTCCAACCGAAAGGGGAATGCAAGCGGGCGCCGTGAAGGAAGCCTTTGAATTGGCAGGCTCTAATTACTACAATCCAAACTGGGGATGGTATCAGGGAAAAAAAAGAAACGCCCGCGTCAGAACTTTGATTGAACCTGCCATTTTGCTCACCCACTACTTCACTCCGGAAAATAATAAATACTTGATAACCACAACGGTTGCCACTTCTTTCGGAAGAAACAACTACACAGCACTCAACTGGCACGATGCCCCCGACCCGCGCCCGGACTACTACAAGTATTTGCCCAGTTTCCATCTTCTAAACGGAGATACTGCTTTGGCTCTTTACTATAAATATGATTGGCTTACAAACGAAAATACACGCCAAATTGATTGGTACAAAATGTACGATGTAAATCAAACACAGAAATATTACTACAGAGATTCACTCGGAAATCCGATGCCATTGCGTGCTCAATATATGGTGGAAAACCGTGTAATTGACCACTTTGAACTGGGCGGAACTTCTAATTTGGTGCTGGATGTCAGTAAAAACTTAAAACTCTCAGTTGGAGTGGACATTCGGGGATTGAAACAACATAATTATAAGACAATTAACGACTTGCTGGGCGGCGCGTATTGGTTGGATGAAGATAAATTTTCTGATGGAATGCTGCCGGACTCATTAAACGCGAAATACAACAACTTAAACAGAATCAATGATACTTTGCATGAAGGAGACAAATTCGGGTACGACTACAACTTCATCATTTACAGTCAAAAACTGTGGACAATGCTGAATTTTACATACCCAAAAATAGATTTCCATATTGGCGGACAAATAGGAGCCACAGAAATGTGGCGCGTAGGTTTTATGAAAAACGGACGCTTCCCCGGCAACACCGAAGGCAAATCGGAAGTGAAGGCTTTTGTGGAGGGAGGCGCAAAAGTGGGCATTACTTACAAAATTTCAGGTCGTAACTATTTGGTATTGAATAGCCAATTTGTTAATACTGCGCCGAGTGTCCTCAATTCTTTTTTAGCACCCCGCATTAGAAACACTTTTGCAAAAGGTTTGAAAACAGAAAAAATTGCAGGTGTGGACATTTCATACATCATGAAATATCCTTTTATGAAAATGCGTGCCTCTTTGTATTTTACACAATTTTTCGATAAAACCAAAGTGATTAGTTTTTACAGTGATAACGAAACCACTATGGTTAATGATGTGATAGTAGGTATAGGGCAGCGACATTTAGGTGCCGAGTTGGGCGCAGAAGTTAAACTCAGTTCCATGTTCACGCTTATTCTTGCAGGGAATTTCGGAGATTACCGATATAGCAACAATCCGGTGTTTTACTCCAATTATGAAAACGGAACAGACGTTAGAGAAACAGGACAAATTGATAATAAACAAACGACATATTGGAAAAACTACTTCGTGGCTGGATCTCCGCAAGTGGCAGGAACGGTGGGTCTTAAATTTAACCACGACTATTGGTGGGTAAACATCAACGCCAATTATTTCGACAGAATATTTTGTGATATTAATCCCGACAGAAGAACAACCCAAGCCCGCGGAACCTTACCTATAGATGATGAATTGTACAAAAAAATTAAAGCACAAACCCGCATGAAAGGGCAGTTTACACTCGACGTTTCCGTGAGCAAAAGTTGGCGGATTAAAAGATATACCATAGGTTTCAATATTAGTGTTACCAATGTTACCAATAATAAAAAATTGGTAACTACTGCCTGGGAAAATTATCGTTTCGATTATAGGGATTCAAATCCTGAAAAATATCCGATAAAAAACTATTACGCGTTTGGAACAACCTTCTTCGCAGGGTTTAACTTTACGTTTAATTAGGATTGTATTATTTATGAAAACACAAAACCCAAAATTTTTAATCTTGCTAATATGCTTTTTTGCATTTAGTTTTACCACTGCCACCGCCCAAACCTATGACCCTTACGCAGTGCAAGTAATTAACAACCTCATTGCCAACAATAACTTGAAAGCAACACCCGATGCGCCGGAAACATGGGGTAGATTTACCCAATGGAACGACAGTATCCCAAAACAGCTCATTGGAGGTTTTTTTACTGACGAGCCGCCATATCTTACAACGTTATTCGGAGAAGTTTCCTTTGAAGGATTAACTACTTTACGATATTTGCAATGTGACTACAATAGGATTACTAAATTAAATGTAAACAATTGCACCAGACTGGAACGGTTAAATTGCTGCAATAACTTCCTCAATGAATTATATATAACAAACTGTTTGAAATTAAATGTTTTATCTTGTGAAGAGAATAAGATTACCGAATTAGGC
>Ga0209737_10003722_pt1 | contig 10652 bp, 7 predicted proteins | sample TergutCu122P3_FD_187284 | JGI IMG/M metagenome (GOLD analysis project Ga0209737, IMG submission 187284) | Cubitermes ugandensis P3 segment gut microbial communities from Kakamega Forest, Kenya - Cu122 P3 (SPAdes) (version 2) | ecosystem: Host-associated > Arthropoda: Insects > Digestive system >...
CGATTTACCGATTTACCGATTTACCGATTTACCGATTTACCGATTCGACAAAAAATAAAAATGATTACACTCAACAATATCAACAAAACTTACTACACCGAAGCAACTTCGCTTCACGTTTTGAAAGGAATTGACTTACACATTGAAGCAGGCGAATACATTTCGATTATGGGCATTTCAGGCTCGGGAAAATCTACTTTGCTCAACATTTTGGGAATTTTAGACAGCTACGATACCGGCGAATATTATTTGAACGATATTTTGATTAAAAATCTGTCTGAAAAACAGGCGGCTCGTTATCGCAACGAGATGATTGGTTTTGTGTTTCAGTCGTTCAATTTGATTAACTTCAAAAATGCACTCGAAAACGTTGCTTTGCCACTTTATTATCAGGGAATTAGCCGTAAAAAACGAAATGAAATTGCCCTTGAATACTTAGATAAAGTGGGCTTGAAAGATTGGGCGCATCACCTGCCGAGCGAACTTTCGGGCGGACAAAAACAGCGTGTAGCCATTGCTCGTGCCATTATTGCCAATCCGCGAATTATTTTAGCAGACGAGCCTACAGGCGCATTAGACAGCAAAACATCCGAAGAAGTGATGCAAGTTTTGAAAGACTTGAACTCGACCGGAATTACCACAATTATCGTTACGCACGAACATACCGTAGCCGAACAAACCGATAGAATTATACGAATTAAAGATGGTATTATAAGCCCCTCCAACCTCCCCGAAGGGGAGGCTTTTTGAGGAAATGCAAGAGATGAACAACGAGAAGAAACATAATCAATCGCGGTTTGCAAAGTTCTCCCCCTTCGGGGGAGTTAGAGGGGGCGTGGATTCCATACAAGAAATTTTTTCGGCACTGAAACAAAATAAACTGCGCACGATACTGACCGGACTTTCGGTTTCGTGGGGCATTTTTATTCTGATAATTCTACTCGGCGCAGGAAATGGTTTGCGCAACGGTGTGATGAGCAATTTCGCCAACCGCGCCACAAATTCAATTCAACTTTGGGCAGGACGTACCACTATGCCGTATCAAGGTTTGCAAGCGGGTCGCTGGCTGCCGTTTTCCGAAAAAGAATTGCAGGCAATAAAAGAAATCCCCGAAATTGCGAGCGGTTCGCCGGTAGTTGAACGGCAACAAACGATTTCTTACCGAAGTCAATCCGGTGTTTTTTCATTGCGTGGCGTAAGTCCCGAATTTTCCCAAATTTTCAATCTTCGGTTTGCGCCCGATGGTGGCGGACGATTTATCAATCAGTTGGATATGCAAAAACGCAACAAAGTGGTGGTTATCGACCGAAGAATTGAAGAGCAATTATTTAGAGGCGAGTCTGCTTTGGGCAGACACATACAAATCGGGTCGATTATGTTTCGCGTAGTGGGTGTAAATTCGGGACAAGAAGAATGGGGTGCTGCGCGAGCTTATATTCCGTTCACTACGGCGCAAGTGCTTTACAATCCGAACAGAACATTTTGGAGTATGTCATTTTTACTCAACGATGTACGAACCGAACAAGAGAACGAAGCCTTGAACGAGCGCGTAAGAAACACAATGGCGCGAAGCCTTCGTTTTGATCCTGCCGATTCGCGGGCAATCTGGATTTGGAACAATCAGAAATCTTATCTCGAAACGATGCGGATTTTCGGCGGAATCAATATTTTTGTCAGCATTATCGGTATTTTTACGCTGATAGCCGGAATTGTCGGCGTGAGTAATATTATGCTCGTGTCGGTAAAAGAGCGCACGCGCGAAATCGGCATCCGAAAAGCAATCGGCGCACCGCCATCGGCTATTTTACGTTCAATAATTCTCGAATCGGTTATCATTACTACTATTTTCGGCTACATTGGTTTGGTTGTCGGCACAGCTCTTATCGAGCTTATCAATATGGCAATGAGCCAAGCGGCAGGCGACGGACCAACTGTTTTTTTGAATCCGACAGTAGAAATGTCATACGCATTTACGGCAACTTTGATATTAATAATTTCGGGCGTAATTGCCGGATATTTACCTGCTCGGCGAGCAGTAAAAATTAAACCGATTGAGGCAATGCGGAATGAGTAGAAAAACAAAAAATATTTTTCGTGTGTTTTTCTTCGACCTCGATTGGTGGCAAGAAATTTGGATAACCATTACACACAACAAATCGCGCAGTGTGCTTACGGCTTTCGGTGTGTTTTGGGGAATGTTTATGCTTGTGGCAATGGTTGGTGCGGGAATTGCCTTGCAGCGCGGTGTGATGGGGCAGATTGAAGGTTTTGCTACAAATTCGGCATTTTTTGAAGCACAACGCACAACAGAACCGTACAGAGGTTTCAGACAAGGGCGACAGTGGAATATTGTAAATGAAGATATGGCAATTTTGCAGCACCGAATCCCCGAAATAGAACATATTGCGCCGGTTTTGTTTGGCAGGCGAACAGATAATAATGTAGTACGAGGCGATAGAAGCGGTACCTATTCTATTCGAGGAAAAAATCCGGCTTACAACGAAATCGACCGTTCGACCATTTTGCTTGGACGTTATATCAACGAAATTGACATTATACAAAGGCGAAAAGTGTGTGTTATCGGTGTTCGTGTGCGCGACGAACTTTTTGGCACAGATTACAATCCGATAGGACATAATATTCAGGTGAACGGTGTTTTTTTTCAAATAGTCGGTGTAATTGAAAGCACGAGCGGCATCAATATCGGTGGACCAAACAACGAATCGGTCGTTTTGCCTTTCAGCACAATGCAGCAGGTTTTTAATCAGGGAAATGTTATTCATCTTCTTGCTGTTACGGCAAAACCGGGTGTGCGAGTTAGCGTTGTGGAAGAAAGAATCAGACAGGAACTGAAAGCGCGACATAATATTTCGCCTGCCGACCGTGCGGCGGTTTGGTCAATGAATGTGGAAGAGGAATTTATGATGTTTAGAAATTTGGGCATCGGCATTGCTGCATTGATATGGATTGTCGGTTTAGGCACTTTGCTTGCAGGCGGCATCGGCATCAGTAATATTATGCTCGTTACGGTGCGCGAGCGGACAAAAGAAATCGGAATTCGCCGTGCGCTGGGTGCAACGCCTCGCAATATCATTACACAGATAATGAGCGAAAGCATCGTTTTGACACTTATTGCAGGAATTGCGGGATTGATGTTTGGCGTTGGATTGCTGCAACTTATCGGATTGGCTTTGGCACAAGGCGACCAGTTTTTCAAAGAACCGCAAATCAGTTTTACTGTTGCGATGAGTGCGCTGGTTATTTTGACGGTAATCGGAACAATAGCCGGTTATCTGCCTGCCAAACGAGCAATGAATATTAAGCCGATTGAGGCGATAAGAGAAGAATGAATCTTGATTTGTCTAATCGGTGAATTGGTGAATCGGTGAATCGATTCGACAGTTAAATGATTAGACAGTTAAACGATTAGACAGTTAAACGATTAGACAACAAATAAACAACAAATAATAAATATGAAAAAATCTTTATTCTCATTTTCGTTTTTCCTGCTGTGCTTTTGTATGCTTGCAGAAAATCCAAACACATTTACAATTTCGGGACGAGTAACCGATTTTAAAGGCAACCCGATTGACAACAGCGCAGTAGTTCTTATGCGAGAAAATTTCAATCCTGCAAGTATCGTGATGACCGATGCAACCGGACATTACTCAATGGAAGTAGAAAAAGGTCAATATCTTGCGTTGCTTGCTATGCGTCTTAATGAACATCCGGCATCAATGGAATTGTTTGGTATTCCGCGAGTTTCTGATGAAAATTTGCGATTGGAATTTTGGGCATGGAACGTGATTGTGGATAGAGATTTAACGATAAATCCACGTTACGACAGATTGGAATTATACGGATTTCAGGTTTTTGAAGTTTTAGGCGCTTCGCCACATCTTTTTGCATACGTTCGTCCGATGAGTGTTGGGAAATATATTGAAACTCGTAATATGGATGATATTTCTGTTGATCCGAAAAACATTGAATTTGAGATTTTTTCGGGCGAAGAAGAATTGACTATTCGTTCAGTTCAGAGCATCTACGAATATCACGAAGAAGGAAAATCCTCAACAGCATTTATTATTCAATTCGACAAGCCTTCTGTTGTTGGTGCTAGTTATAATATTTTTAGAATTATTGCAACGCACAATGCTTTTGGCGGGGAAATGGGTGAAAATTGGTATTTTCGAAAGAGGGTAAATTACAAATAATACCAATCACGGGTCGAAGAGGCTTGAAAAGCCCAATTTTCATAACCTCAGACGAGCGTAGCGTTGTCTGAGGTTACGAAAAACTCAAAAACAACTGCCTGAAAGGCAGAACAAAGTAAAAAAGTACCGCCTATCAGGCGGATGTTGTGTCTTTGCATTTTCCTTAGGCAACGCTACGCTTGCCTAAGGTTATGAAAATCAAGCCCTTCGGGCTAAACACAATATTTTTTCAACACGTAATTCGCATTATTCGCTCGGAGAGCGATATGTGAATAACAATGGATTTCAACCCGTTGAGTTAACAGATAAGCAAATCAACAAATCAACAACAAATATGAAAAAGATTTTTAAATACATTTTGTGGGCATTGCTGGCAGGAATCGTGATTTACACATTCGTGTTTTTGTATCAAAAATCGCGCCCTGCGGTTACAACTTTCAGCATTGAAGAGGCTGAGTTCGGAACTATCGAAAATCGAACGGTGGCAACAGGAAGGATTGAGCCTCGCTACGAAATTTTGATTAAACCGCAAATGTCGGGCATTATTTCCGAAGTCTATAAACGCGCCGGAGATATTGTAAGAACAGGCGATATTATCGCACGCATTCAAGTAATTCCCGATATGGTAAGTTTGAATACTGCCGAATCGCGTCTGAACCGTGCTCGACTTGCTTTTGAACAGACAAGCCGGGTTTTTGAACGCGACAGCCAATTGTTTGAGCGCGGTATTATTTCGCGCGAAGATTTTGAAAAATCGCAACTTCGGTTTGATAGCGACCGCGAAGAACTACAAACTGCGCAAGAAAACTTAAGCCTTATCCGCGATGGTATTTCGAGCAACAGGTCGATGGTAACCAACACGCTGGTACGCTCTACGATTGATGGAATGATTCTCAACATTCCCGTGAAAGTAGGAAATTCGGTGATTCAATCGAATAATTTCAACGATGGAACAACCATCGCTTCCATTGCCGATATGAGCGATATGCTTTTTGTCGGCAGAATGGACGAAACCGAAGTCGGAAGGCTCAGAATTGGTATGCCGATGGAAATTACAATCGGTGCATTGCAGGATGTAAATTTAGAAGCCACTTTGGAATTCGTTTCGCCGCAAGGTGTGTTGGATGGTGGTGCCGTAATGTTTGAAATGAAAGCTGCACTAAACGTTCCCGATACACTTTTTGTCCGTGCCGGATTTAGTGCCAATGCCAATATTTTGCTTCAAAGTGTCGAAAATGTTTTGACCATTCCCGAAAAATGCCTTGAGTTTAGCAACGACAGTATTTTTGTGTACAGATTAATTACCGAACAACCGCAAGAATTTGAACGACATCCCGTACAAATCGGACTGTCTGACGGAATCCGCGTCCAAATACTCGAAGGCTTGAGTGAAAATGATAGAATACGAGGAACGGAAATTCGCAATTAAAAAACTAAAGTCTATACAATAACGTCATGCTGAACTTGTTTCAGCATCTCTCGACGGATGAGATTGCGGGTCGAGCCCGCAATGACGATAAACAAAAACCATTATGTCAAAAAAAATCCTCATTCTAACAACGATATTTTCCTTGTTTCTCGGAAAAATCAATGCACAAACTGCTTTAACATTGGAACAAAGTATTGAAATTGCATTGGAAAACAACCGCAATATTCGTCAGCAGGAACTTACACGGCAAGCACGAGAAATCGCCTTCAATCAGGCTCGGCAGGATTTACTGCCCAATCTCAATGCCTCTGCCGGACAAAATTTTATGTTCGGACGCTCGTTGAATAACGACAATGTATTTCAAAGTGCCAATTCTTCGCAGACTACTTTCGGCATTTCTGCCGGAATAACTTTGTTTGACGGACTGCGGCTAAGAAACAATATCCATTTACGACGCGCCGAAATGCATGCATCCGAAGCCGATTTGCAAAAAATGAAATCAGATATTACTTTGAGTGTAACAGCCGCTTTTTTGCAGGTGTTAATGAATAAAGAGTTGTTGCAGCTTGCCGAAGAACAATTATCATTAACGCAGGTAAGAATTGAAGACAGACGAGCACTGATAGAAAGCGGGCGACTGCCTGAGGGTGAACTTTTTGAGTTGCAAGCGCAAGCAGCACGCGAAGAGTTTAACCGTGTGCAGGCAGATAATTCTTTGCGACTGTCTTTGCTCGATTTGGCACAGATACTTGAATTGGACGATTTTCGGAATCTGAGCGTTGTTATGCCCGAAAACTTGAATCCGAACGACATACTTTTGCCTTCGGCAGAAACTGTTTATGAAAACGCCTTACAAAACCGCCCCGAAATACGAAGTGCCGAATACAGACTGCAAAGCAGTGAACGGAATGTTGCCATTGCTCGTTCGGGCTTTTCGCCCACTTTGTCGCTGGGCGGGAACTTCGGAACGGCATACCGTAATTTCAGCGGATTTGAGAATAATTCTTTCGGTAGTCAATTGAATGAAAATATGAGCACAGGTGTTGGATTGAATTTGCAAATTCCAATATTCAACCGCTTTGAAGTGCAAAACAGGGTGAGAAACGCACAACTGAATGTAGAAAGCAGTCGTATTTCGGTAGAAAATACGCATTTGGAACTTCGCAAAACCATTCAGCAGGCTTATCAAAATGCGCTGGCAGCAAAAAGCCGTTGGAACGCCGCCGGACAAACCGAAATCGCCGCACGCGAAGCATACCGCTTTGTGAGCCAACGCTTTGAAAACGGTCGCGCCACGCAGTTTGAGCTTTTCCAAGCAAAAAACAACCTGACGCAAGCACTCTCGGAACAAACGCAAGCGAAGTTTGAGTATGTTTTTCGAGTGAAGATTTTAGAGATACTGAGTGCTTCGCAACAATTATAAATCTGAATTTCCCGCTTTTAAGAAAAAATGAGGCTGCCCAAATTTTGGACAGCCTCGTTTTTTTGTACTATTGTGTATAGCTATTGAATTTTTACGCTTCTTTCAAAACTGCTTGCGCAGCTGCCAAACGTGCAATCGGCACGCGGAATGGCGAACAACTTACATAATCCAATCCTAAACTGTGGCAGAACTCAACTGATGATGGGTCGCCGCCATGCTCGCCGCAAATACCGCATTTCAAATCGGGACGTACTGCGCGACCTTTTTCTGTCGCCATACGCATCAATTGTCCAACGCCTTTTTGGTCGATTTGCTGGAATGGGTCGTTTTTCAAAATTTTCTTTTCCAAATAAATTGGCAAGAACGAAGCAATATCGTCGCGTGAGAAACCGAAAGTCATCTGCGTGAGGTCGTTTGTACCAAACGAGAAGAATTCTGCTGCCGAAGCGATGCGGTCTGCTGTCAAAGTTGCGCGAGGAATTTCAATCATCGTACCTACTTTGAATTCAACGCTGTCGCCACATTCTTCAAACAGTTGTTTCGCTGTGTCGCGGATAATTTTCTCTTGTTCCAAGTATTCGTACAAAATACAAGTAAGCGGAACCATAATTTCAGGATGCGTTTCAATGCCTTTTTTCTTCAAATTCAAGGCTGCGCCCAAAATTGCGCGGGTTTGCATTACGGTAATTTCCGGATAAGTGTTTCCGAGACGGCAACCGCGATGTCCTAACATTGGATTTTGTTCGATAAGTCCTTCAACGCGCTGTTTGATTTCTTTTTCAGAAACGCCCATTGCATTCGCCATGTCTTGAATTCCTTTTTCGTCGTGTGGCACAAATTCGTGCAACGGTGGGTCGAGCAAGCGAACTGTTACCGGAAGTCCTGCCATCGCTTCGAAAATTCCTTCAAAATCTTCCTGCTGGAATGGAAGTAGTTTTTCCAATGCTTTTACGCGACCGGCAGTGTCGTTTGCTAAAATCATTTCGCGCATTGCGATAATTTTTTCGCCTTCGAAGAACATGTGCTCTGTGCGGCAAAGACCGATACCTGTTGCGCCAAATTCAATTGCTTTGCGTGCATCTTCGGGCGTATCAGCATTTGTGCGTACTTTCATGCGAGCGTATTTGTCTGCCAATTCCATAATTGCTGCGAAATCTTCATCCAATTCTGCTGCTTGTGTAGCAATTCGTCCTTCAAAAATTTCACCTGTCGAGCCATTCAACGAAATCCAGTCGCCTTCTTTGTAAACTACACCGTCAACTGTCATTGTTTTGTTTGCGTAGTCGATTTGCAATGCTCCTGCACCGCAAACGCAGCATTTGCCCCAGCCGCGAGCTACAACAGCCGCGTGCGAAGTCATACCACCGCGCGAAGTCAAAATTCCTTGTCCTGCCATCATACCAGCCAAGTCTTCGGGCGTGGTTTCGAGGCGAACCATAATTACTTTTTCGCCGCGTGCTGCCCACTCGGCAGTTTCTTCCGAACTGAACACGATACGTCCCGATGCTGCGCCCGGTGATGCGTTCAAACCTTTGGCAATGAGTTTCGCTGATTTTACTGCTTTTTTATCGAAAACAGGGTGCAAAAGTTCGTCCAATTTAATTGGGTCTAAGCGCAAAAGTGCTGTTTTTTCGTCAATCATACCTTGACGGTACATATCCATTGCGATTTTTACCATCGCCGCACCGGTACGCTTACCATTACGAGTTTGCAACATCCACAATTTACCTTCTTGTACGGTAAATTCCATATCTTGCATATCTTTGTAATGGTTTTCCAAAATAGTTTGGTATTTATCCAATTCCTTGTAAATTTCCGGCAATGCTTCTTCCATCGAAGGATATTTGCTTGCACGTTCTTCTTCCGAAACGCCAGCCAATTCTGCCCAACGCTTCGAGCCAATGATTGTAATTTGCTCGGGCGTGCGGATACCGGCTACTACGTCTTCGCCTTGTGCATTAATCAGGTATTCGCCAATAAATTGGTCTTCACCTGTTGCTGCATCGCGCGAGAAGCAAACACCTGTTGCCGAATTGTCGCCCATATTTCCAAATACCATCGCTTGTACGTTTACGGCTGTTCCCCACTCATCCGGAATACCTTCCAAACGACGATAAAGAATAGCGCGCTCGTTGTTCCACGAATCGAAAACTGCGCAAACTGCGCCCCAAAGTTGCTCCCAAGCATCGTTCGGAAAATCTTTTCCGGTGCTTTTTTTCACAGCGGCTTTGAAGCGTTTTACCATTTCTTTCAAATCTTCTGCCGAAAATTCTGTATCTAATTTGATGCCCTTTTCTTCTTTCATCTCGTCGATGATTACTTCAAACGGGTCGTGGTCACCTTTGATTTCGGGCTCAACTCCCAATACAACATCGCCGTACATTTGAATAAAACGGCGGTACGAATCCCACGCAAAACGCTCGTTTCCTGTTTTCTTAGCCAAACCTACCACAGCAGTATCGTTCAAACCAAGGTTCAAAATGGTTGACATCATTCCGGGCATCGATGCGCGCGAACCTGAGCGAACCGACATCAACAATGGATTTTCCATATCGCCGAATTTCGAGCCCATCAATTTTTCAACTTCACGCATGTGCGCTTCCACTTCCGGCTTGAGTGTAGCAATAACTGCCTCTCTACCTAACTGTGTGTACTCAGTACAAGTGTCGGTTGTAATGGTAAATCCGGGGGGAACCGGTACTCCGATAAGATTCATTTCAGCAAGGTTAGCACCTTTTCCGCCAAGCAGGTTTTTCATATCTGCTTTACCTTCGGCTCTTCCGTCGCCAAAGAAATAAACTCTTTTCATATTACTTTTTGTCATAAAAAAAAGATTTTTAAATAATTATTTTGAATGATTTTTTTGCTTCACAAGAATTTCGCAAAGATAGTGATATTTTTTCAAAATTCCCGAAAAACGAGAAAAAAAGATTGGCAGAAAAATACAATCTTCTGCCAATCTTTTTGAGTTTTTAAATCCACTTCACATAGCAAAAATCCTGTCTGTGCGGTAAATCATCATTTTTGGGGAACATACGGAAACCGTATTTAAACGAGCCTGCCAATTCCATTTGAAGCTGAAGATTGAAAAAGAGTTTCGAGCCTTCGGTTTTAACCAAATTCATTTCTTCTACTTGGAATAGTTCGTCTTGGTTGCTCTGATTGCTTTTCATTTTCACTACCTCGATGCCTATTCCTTTGTCGTTCAGCTCTTTTGTGTCTATAACAACATTCAAATCGTAAAATTCGCCCACCATCGGATTGTGAATCAAGCCTTCGGGAATATCAACCGATACCACTTCAATACTATGCCAGCCGGCTGCCATTTTTTCTTTCCAAGCGGCGATTTCTTTTGCTTTAGCAAAGTCATTCGCTTTCAATATTTTAGAGCGCGATGCCAGCTTGGTGTAAAAACGGCTGATGTAGTCGTCCATCATTCGTTTTGTGGTAAAACGAGGCGCAATTTCAACAAACGATTTTTTGATAGCCTGAATCCATTCGGGCGAAAATCCTTTGGTGTTTTTTGCAAAATAGAGCGGAATAATCTCATTTTCAAGCATATTGTAAATCGTTACCGCGTCTAATT
>Ga0209737_10003723_pt1 | contig 10651 bp, 7 predicted proteins | sample TergutCu122P3_FD_187284 | JGI IMG/M metagenome (GOLD analysis project Ga0209737, IMG submission 187284) | Cubitermes ugandensis P3 segment gut microbial communities from Kakamega Forest, Kenya - Cu122 P3 (SPAdes) (version 2) | ecosystem: Host-associated > Arthropoda: Insects > Digestive system >...
GGGGGGATTTATAAATCTATTCTTATGGTAACATTTTGGTGTTTTTCTGTAAGATCTGTGAAAATCGCCGCACTTCCGACGGAATCCGAACCAGGTATCCCCCATACTGCTGTATCTACCTTCTGTTGCCACGCATTAGGCAGGAACTGATCAGTGCGGTTAATTCGGCTTAGAGTACGCTTCATTCTGCCTGCGACTGCAGTCTGTTCACATGAGACAACAACACTTCGGTACACCCTGTGATGTTTACATAGGCCTAAGTGAAGAAAGTCATAATGATGGATCGCTAGGCGATTTAAATCAAACCACTTGATAAAACAAAAGCTTCCAATTGGAAACTGGAACCGCTGTCATTTCCATACAATAGCTCAATACAGGACTATTATTACAGGCTACATAGAGAATACTATGAATATGCTGATGTAGGTTCCCATAAAATGCGGGCCTCACTAACTTATGCACAGTTGCGTACCATTTCCGCGTACAGGATTGATATTTGCAATGTTACCGTTTCAAAACCCCAGCCAACCTCTAGCGAACCAACCAAGCGGTACGAAGGCAGAGAAAGGCGCTTGCAGTCCGGCATGTAAAGGGAACCAGCACTAACATGATAACAGTTTGTGCTACACCACCGAAAACTGAAACACTCCTTTTTCTTCTCCACTCCACAATTAGACCGGATGTCTAAACATTATTAGAGATCAATTAACTGTAAAACTGGTTTAATCGGTTTCTTACAGTCAGGGCATGTAGGGTCGGCTGGAACGCCCGAGGGGGAAACAAGACGCGAACCATCACTTCGTACGGCAGTCGCACGCTTCCAAAAACCCTCACGAGTTTCCTATTGTATTCATACATGTTACAAAAGAACATTCTCCTCTAGACTCAAGTACCGGACCGTGAAAGCGTGGGGATTAGATGTGTGCCTGGACAGCTTCAAACTTCGCCCGCCTTACCAGCAGAAATAAACCCCGTTATGCATTAGGCAGAATGGTGGGTGACATCCAAAGCCAGTTTTATACGTAACGGTTGTGACGAACATTACCGCCCTTCGCAACAAAAAAAATGGTTGTAGTGACTAAACAAAGGTAAAGCAATCCCTGTACTGGCCTGGACAGGCTCTCGGCACTCCAGGACGTTTAGGCTACCAGTATTTCTAGACAATCGGCACATGAAGGTGGTAAAGTTGTCAGCCCTACGCACCGGCCGCCTTTACCCCAGCATATAACCCTGGAATTTACTTCTGTTAGAGTCGATCCCAGGGCCATAGTGTGACCGGAAGGATTAAGTCAATGAAAAATCCCAATGACCCCAACAGGAATCAAACCCGCGACCTTCCGGATTGTAGCGCAGTGCCCCAACCAACTGCTATATCGCAGTCTTCAGTACAGTTTAATTGACTCACAGTCAAAGACTACAGCTGATGACATTATCTTAGAACTAGCATATCAATATACTCAATCATAAGACAGTACCTCTTCTACATTTCTCCCACTGTTAAATACGGTTGCATGAATCGTGGCTAAGAATATTCGAAACCGCAGCTACAAAATATTATGTGAAATCAGCACAGCATGAACATAAATTACACAATACCAATCAATCAAATTAAGATTTTCTAAATTAATATTTTAATTTTTAATTTTGATGTCTTCTACATGTTTCGAACCCGAGGGTTTATCTTCAGGAAGACAGTTGTATATACAGTTATGGTATGGTGCGTGTGTTCGAACACACACTTCTACCTACTAGACTGCTTATACCGATACATGTACAACGTGCCATGCCATAACTGCATACACAACCGTCTTCCTGAAGATGAACCTTCGGGTTCGAAACATATAGAAGACATAAAAATTAAAAATTAAAATATTAATTTAGAAAATGTACATTTCGTTGGTTTATGTCGTCGTATCATGGATCTATGTGAAGTACTGACATTGTAGTTAAGTTATTGGACTCGACACTCACTCAGTAACACCTGTGTCCCTCTGTATGAATATTAAGTACACTCAGGCTCTGGAAAATGCTTAAGGATAAGTTAGGCCGCCATATTTTATCCATTTTCGTAATTTCAAATTCGAATTCAGACATGTGGCTCAACAAACAGCTAAGCGCGGGTCACATATGTTGAGCGAGGCATAGGCTATATGACACACAGCTATTTTTAACGTTAGCCACCAACCGAACTGCAATATTAAACATGTCTCAACATTTATGCCTTCCTTTACTCCTGATGCTCGACTGATTTTGAATTACGTAACATGGAAGACACGCGATAACAATTCCCGCGCGGGGTATCGGTTCATATGGAGCCTCACCAATCATGAGGCGCGGATGTCACAAACCGAACGGCCATTCCCCATCTGCGGACGGTAGCCATGTTGTGTCCAAAATGAAAAGCCTTACTACTGTCGCGAAAGTCAGACACCCACGAATAATTGCGGCCTAGGCCTGCGGAATCTTACGATTATGGCTAAGTAACTAACTCCCAGAAGCAAAGTCCAGCTTGACAACTTAACAGTCAACCTGTTGGTCAAGAAATTCCCTGCCTCTTATCGAAAACAAGATCCATTGTCGTGTTCACCATAACCTACCACTCGCTCCTGTCGAGCCTTATAAACATTATTCAACGTTTTCTTACTTGTCATATATATTCCTCGCCCAACTCCCACAATTCACTTTCCTAACATTGTTTGGTTCACAGTACTCTACAGAACATGAAATCCTTCGTTATCCAGCCTTCCCCAATCGTTTGTTACCCCTACAGCCTTAGGTTCCAACAATTCAAGATGAAATTCTTGTTTGTGCCGATCCTAGACGGTGTTAGATCGTCTGAAAGCTAATTGCCGTGTGAGTCCGACACACTAGACCCAAACGTTTTCCTCACCACCTTTTTCTTTTTCTTCTTCTTTTCCCCAAAATAGGTTCAATCTACGTGATTTCCCTGGAAGAGGCCTGCTCAGCCATTTAGGTGGCGGAGGCAACTTCCGATAAATTTGGTGTACAAGCGGGCAACATGGAACACAATACACAGAGTGAAGAATGAACAATTACATCTACATGCATCGTTTCACCTATGAATTTTTCGATGCTTCACGTGCAACAAAGTATACTGACAATAATATTCCCAAAAATGTATAAAAACGCAAATCACAAAATATTCTAGGTCATGGCTATTTGTAGCACATTGTTACAAAATATCAAATAGTAATGTAATTCATGGCTCCATAAATAAACATCCAAAGATTTCAAAATTGCTTCGGCACTCTATCTCGTCATTGTCAGGAAAGGGTTGAAAGACGTTTTCTCATGACAAATGTATCTGCAGGTAACATGTTACCCGCGAGCTACAGGTTGGGCGGACATGCTTGACAGTGTAGTACCAAATTTCACAAAGCCTTTAAAAATATCAGGCTAGCAAAGTATGTATAACGAAACACTGGGGCGCGTTCGCACAACCATTGTTGCACGGAAAAGCATTACGTATTTCATATTCTGAGTGTGTGTCTGTAACCCTAGGTATCCAGCAAGTAAAACACATCGCCATCTGCGGCCTGTCTGGATGTACCTCATTTTTCTACATAATCTCACAAACGGCAAGTTTTTCGAGAAAAAAAGTCACTGAACGCATAATGCGTGTTTGATTTTCTCTACAACTGAAACATTTCTCATTCGACGAAGAAGCGAGGGAGATATGATAAAAAGTTATATTGATCTTCATGTAAAGTGCCCGTTATTCTGGTCAGATTTTAATGAAACGTGAATTTTCTGTACAGATTTTCTAAAAATACTCAGATATCAAATGTCATGAAAATCCGTGCATTGAGAGCCAAGTTGTTCCATGCGGGAGGACGGACGGACAGACAGATATGACGCAGCTAAGAGCCGCTTTTCGCAATTTTGCGAACGCGTCTAACAAGAGGCAGAATAGTGCAGTTTTTATGTTTTGCTCTTTAAGCTTTCAGATTAAAGGAGGGCTGCTATTGGTAAATAAAGGAACATAAAAAAAATTATTCTGCAAAAGCAGCCTACATGCGTATGAAACGCACCAAGTGTTTGCAGGTTTAGAGATACTGAAACACTCTGCCACGCGAATCAGGTGACCCGTTCTGCATGACTCCCTGAAAATAGCTTTCCCTTTGCTTTCGCATCCGGTAATTACGTCTGTCAATGTACTGCACAGTCTGCTGCTAGAATCAGGCAGCTCGGAATAAATAGGCCTAAACATTCCTCGCACCCCGCCACCGCCTGTACGTAATGACCAATAACCATAATCAACACCTGCAATTGAAATGATCACGAAGGACGCGTGTTCAAATTCCACAGCACATGGACCATCCATTCCGGCAAATAAAACGCCTTCGGCGAAATTGTCCCACTAGAGGTCAGAAGAAGCCAGAATCGTATCCTGTTACCCAATCAATATAACTCCTATTGATTAGGACATTGTATGACGTGGAACTTAGTTATCACCACCTTTTTTTTTTACCATGGCGCAACAGCCCTAGTGGGCCAATGCCTCCTCATTATAGTGGATTCACTATCACACTCAGACACACCACACTCGGTACGACGCCTGTGGAAAAGCGACCAGCCCGACGCAGAGACCTCCTGACAGCACACAAAACTCACAAGAGACAGACATCCATGTCCCCGGCGGGATTCGAACCCACAATCCCAGCAAGCGAGCGGCCGCAGACCCACGCCTTAGACCTCGCGGCCACTGGGATCAGCATCGTCACCTTTTAGGTTACTGAAATTAAAGAGGTCACAGTTGCCTGTAGGTCGACGGAGACAGAGACGCATATAGTCCTTTGCATACCGCGAGGGGAATCCTGTTGGAAAGCGGTAACTTGGAAGACCGAGGCGGAGATATATTGCAAGAATGACACACTGACGGAAGGAGCTCAAGATAACGTCCAGTGACGGACTTGTGTAGTAATGGCGTCCAGTCTTCTCGTACAAGCAGCTGGTTGCTTAATCCTTCATGAAACAATGTTCAAACAAATCATATTTTAAAAGTCGGATACTGCCATAAAGAAGGCATAAAAAGTCACCATTATAAACCTCAATTACATTAAGGTCAAAGTACACGCTCGTATCGTCAACGATACCACGAGAAGTGGGTCCCCGTCACCGCGGCGTAGCATGTCCTCAGGCTAAAGAAGAAGGACACGGTTTCCTGACACAGAGGGTAGTTACGAATATACCGAAGAAGCAGTCTCTAACAGCCGATAAGAGCTAGCCCTCAAGCTTTGGGGTTGGGCGAAAGGCTAACATATCCCCACCCTACAAAATTAACATATTACAGAATGTTGAACACGACCTCAAACTTTAACACTGTGGAAGGACCTAAGCAATGGAAAATGGACATGAGACATGGAACTTTGAAGGTGAAAAGTCATTGTTGGTCAGGGTCACTATGGACAGTTGCAGAACAGTTAGCCATACATTTAGTGGCAGTACAGGAGGTCAGCAGGGAGAAGCGCGGCACTGAATAGAATTAACTATTCTTTTATGGCAAAGACAATGAATAATCAACGTTGGACATGACCTTTTGTACATAAGAATCTTGTTTTATGCACGTGTCACACTTGGTCCCTTACACTAAAGGAATAACATAGACTGAGGGTGTTCAAGAACAGTGTGTCGGAGAAGGTACAGTATTTGGGCACAAGAGGGAAGAAGTAAAGCAGGCTGCAAAAACTTGCATAACAATTAGCTTCACGATTTGTACTCCACACCAATTACAGTTACGGATAACGAAAAGAGCAGGGCACGGGACACATAAAGAGAAGGAAAATTTATGCGGTGTTTCGGTGTGGAGACCTGAAGGAAAGAGGCTACTTGGAAGACCTAGACGTAAATGGGGATAAAATTTGATCTTAAAGAAATCAGGACAAAGGCAAGTGGCAGGCTCTTGTGAAAGCGGTGATGGACCTTCGAGTTTAATAACATGCGGGATATTTCTTGACTCGATGAGGAACTGTTAGCGTCTCAAACATGACTGTGTTCCACGAAGGTAGTTGGATAGATGAGAAGCAGCTGGCCACTGCTAAGACAGAATGGAACAGTCCATTGGAAGTTTTATGAAACTCGATCAGCTATTATCCGTATACCAGACTGTATCAGAAGAATAGACACGCTGCCCATTAATGCAGGGCAATGGTAGAATGATCCGTTTTCGGACCTCCGTGTACTTAAGCGCAGTATGTTCCGACTGAGGTCACATTTCTTCATAACGTGCCTTATATACAAATTTAACCAAAAATATAATTACAGTTCCTTCATAAACCCCTCTTGTTATGGGATGGACGATCCGGGGATCGCATTCCGGTAAGAGATTTCCCGCACCCGTCCGGACCGACCATGCGTACCATGTCTCCTTCCAGGGGGTAAAGCGGCCTGGGCGTGGCGTTCACTACCGACTTCCACCCAGCGCCGGGGTTAAAGAAAGATTAGAGCTGTATGTCTACTTCCTCTATGTGCTTTCACGGCAGGTCACAGGGTTAACTTTGCCTTTACCTGTTACCTTCCATAAACCTGATCGTTAGCTGTGTTCATTGCATTCGCTTCACACTGAGCTATTTGAGCTACAGGCCCAGTAACACCCTGATTCGTCTTCATTACACATTTCATTTCCATACAAAAGTGTGAGATTACAACAAGCGCATAGAATCTCCCCTTCGTATCACTCCGTAGGCCAAAATGTCTCTTCAGCGTTCTGTTTAACGTCACACACGATTCCTTAAATTCAATGTATTTACTATTTTGTATCAGTCAGCTTCTTAAGAACATAAGCCTAGGGCAGTTCTAGTGGCTGCGCCGCGGTGTAATCGCGGATTATGGTCGTCTGGGATAAGGATTCCTACAATAGGCCAACTTAAATACCTACATTTCCTCTATAAATGAACTTAAAGAACAACAAACTTTGCGGTAATTTTGTATTCCGCTTAAAAGATGTCACTGCTGTTCTCTGACCGGCACGTTCATGCCAAACTATTACGAGTAACGTTCACATACCTTCCCGAACTTATATCACGGCAACATGCAATCGAAATAAAGAGTCCAGACGAAGACTGTAAAAACTCTGGTTTTCACTCTGTGATACCAGAGTGCGCATGTGCGCAATCACGTCCCTTTGCTTTTCATCGGTTACGTACGGCATGCTATTTAATACCAGAGCGTTTAACGATGCTTACAACGAACACAGCTTGCTGGGTGGGGTTGTACAGTCACGCCACAGTGGCTGGAGAGCGGGCAGAAAGGTCAGGTCGCCGCTAGCAGCCCGGAACCATGCTCCACCGGGTTCAACTCGCTGGCCTACCTGTGGGATGTACGGCTTTAACTTCTGTTCGTAACCGAGGTGTTATAAATAAGCCATGTACTAACATCAATTTGCCTTTGTAAAGCCGACTGCCAACTGCAATAACAACCTTCATTACCGACACCTGAAGGGCCGTTTCTATCATTTGTCATTGTTAAATCTCAGTATATGGAGTTATGGTCTCTGCTGATACTGAAAACCCTTAAACCTTACAACAGAAAATCTGTAGGATCCAAAGGATGAGTGACCACACCATTGTTAAGTCTGCCAGAAGAGTAAAACAGTAATTCGAGAACAAACGTCCATGCTCGGAGCTGTATTTCAACACGCAGTCCTACGAGTGTGATTGGTTCAACAGTCACAAAGGCCTACACATAAACTTAAAAACAACGAGTCGAATACAGCAAACAAGAGTATAATATGTTCGAAATGTTTTCTTTGTCTCTGTGTCCACATTCGTTGTAATATCACAGCATTCATCTTGCGCGACTAGAGAAAACCCTAAATAAAGATGCTATGACAGCTGAGCTGGACGGCTTGAATTGAAACTAGGACGTCTGAGGTACAAAGTAATAGTGTTACCCGCTACACTTCGACCTCAAATGCACAGAAATTTTAAAGAATTTCAAGATGGAGTTCTGTCAGATGCCTGGAGTCATTTTCACATGACGTTTGGATAATCGACGATGTGCTGCAAAGCAGTATATTGGTTCTAGCGCAGACACCTTTAGAAATGTCGAGGGAGACAATGTACGTATAATTAACATTCAGGAGCGTTCGCGTAACCACTGTTGCCATGGGAAAGTTAATAACTATTAGTTATTCTCAGTGTGTGTTCGTATTCTTGCCTTAGTCATCCGGAAGGCGAAGTTCATGCGTATTAGGTATTATCTGTGGCATGTCTGGCTCTACTAGATTTTTCCACATTATCTCATAAATGGCAAGCTTTTCGGGGAAAAAATACTCAACATAAAATGTGTTTCTCGATTTTCTCTACAACTTTTGTCTGAAAGATTTCTCATTCTAAAAAGAATTCAGTGAGATGTCACAACTGCACACATGGCTTCATGTAATGTACCCGCTATTCTTGTCGGATTTTAATGAAATTTGAAATTTATCCACATATTTTCGGAAAAAAAAACTCAAATATCAAGTTTGATGAAAATCCGTGCCGTGGTAGCCAAGTTGTTCCATGTTGGCGCCCGGGCTGACAGACAGGCGTACATGACGAAGCTAACAGCCGCTTTTCGTAATTGTGCAAATGCGCCTAAAATACAAAAGGAAATTACCTACAACTACATGCGATAATGCGACATTCTCATACCTCATGCAAACGCCTGACTCAGTTCACAGCAAGCGCTTTTATGATACGCTTCTATTATTGCGCACAGTCTGCAGAAAATCGCTATAATGGCCATCCTAAATTGCGGAATGGAGACAGGCAGACGAGAAACAGTTAAGTTTGTGGGGAACAGAGGATCCAGATTTTGAGACTGGGAGGACTAACTGAGGATTTTCTTCGTGTGCCTTTTTCTTCCTCGCGTATGTGACTGTTCAAAACTGAATAAGCGGAATCTGGGTACCCAGCGTATTGCTTTCATTTCAAAGTTCACAGTAAGCCCTGACATCGAGGGTCAAGCTGTAATCTGAATTTTTAGGTGCATACTCTAAAATGTGGATTCATATTGCATAAACAGCTTGTATTTCGTGGGACACAAGGCTTGAATATCCAGCGGTTTCCGACTATACTGACTGTAGGCATTTCGGCGTGTAATCCTTGCCAACTGTCATTATTTTAACATCCGCCCACTTACTACAGTTTCAAGATTCTCGTGGTGTTGTTTCTGAAGACTGAAGTCTTTGCGAGGTGACAATAAGCCGTTGGCTGAGTGGCGTCTGACTTTCTCGAATACCGGAAACCACTCACCCATTTACAGAGTGTCATGTCCTAGAAGACCCAAATCCTAATTCACTCAAAGTTACACTGGCTATGCAGTTGACACAGCACCGTTAAATAACCCAAGTATCAATCAAATACTTCCACCATTAAAAGGTACGAACAGGCCACAATTTCAACAATTCAGTGGCCACAGCAACCAAATGTGATTGTGCTGAGATTCCTGTAAGATCAAATTGAAATACGAAAGTCACGTAGTAATACACAGGAATAATCGAGGCGCAGTAGCGTACGGCAATCAGGCGCTTTTAATTACACTCGTTACTGAAACGAAGCCAAGTCCTCGGCACAGAAAAAACAATGACATTTGTTACAACCTTCAATTACAGTAAAGTAAATAACATCTATGCAAAAAACATGTAAACATCTGGGATTCCAGAATGAGCACAGTGACACTGAAAACAAATATAATTCTAGCCTGAAGATGACTCATGTGAGTCGAAACATGTAGCTATAAACTATAAATATAATTGTTGTTAATTTATTGTTGTGTTGACTGAAATCTATGTAATTAAATAATGAACAAAAAAAAACGATTGGAAATGATGAGAAACACAATCCCAGTCCTTTCAGGCCCGCTGCTGCTGGATTCGAATGTCAACTAAAGTCTAGCCCTGTGGGAATCTGGGATCTCAAAAGTATGTGGATGGTAAGAATTTCATTGTTCATATTAAATTCCATGAAGCCTTGGCAATCAGTGTCCATTAAATGCAGCCGTCCCTGAATCAGGAAGCGGGGGGAAAGAAAGCACAAACAGCCGCATCTCGCCGGTAACAGAAGTAACATGTATATTCTAAAAACAAAAGTCCTCTAGAGTGCGAGGTAGCGACGCTGCGCGAGTGTTTTGGGCGTTTCGAAGGCACTACGATCTTCTGCGACGTAAGGAGACGCTCGCTGAATGGTACAGCGTCAGCTGCCACAAGACTTGCGCCTCAGCAATGCGACCGTCAGAACCTCAAATCTCGCATGTAAATTATACTTTGTTAGTTAGGGGGCAAAACCATATGCATTTAAAAAAAAGTTCAAAGTCAATCAAGATGAAATGAAAATGAAGGGAACAGTTTCCTCCGAACACCAATAACTGCACACCAGAATAAGGGGAGTCACAAACCAAACGATTATAACCTTAGATTTACGTAACTTGTAGCATACACTTGTCACAGCGTTTTTCAACCTGTGGGTAACGACCCAAATTTCGGTTGAAAAGCTATTCTGGAGTGGGTCACGAAACAATGATTTGCGTGCTGATATTACAACAGATATGTTTATTTTATATTTGAGTTTCCGTGCATCACAAGTCTATAATATATAATAAACCAACAAGATGCAATTCTGGCAGTATTGTGTTTATTAACAACTACAAG
>Ga0209737_10003724_pt1 | contig 10649 bp, 12 predicted proteins | sample TergutCu122P3_FD_187284 | JGI IMG/M metagenome (GOLD analysis project Ga0209737, IMG submission 187284) | Cubitermes ugandensis P3 segment gut microbial communities from Kakamega Forest, Kenya - Cu122 P3 (SPAdes) (version 2) | ecosystem: Host-associated > Arthropoda: Insects > Digestive system...
AACGAGCCAAACCTATACCGTCTAATCTTCCGTAGCAACAAGCCGGCAGCTTTTCAATTCGCCAAGTGGGTATATGAGGATGTTCTACCTTCCATACGTCAAACAGGATCGTACGGACTTACCCCGGTCAATGACAATATCAAGCAAGCTATTACCGAATCCTTAAAGTTCGATGTTAAAAACCCCAATATGTTCAAGATATACGAATTCATCAAAAGCACGATTCACGATTCGCTTGAGGACTTTGTTTGTTCTAAAGACAAGAAGCAGGCCACTATAAGGCAATTAAGGCAAGAGCTTTCCAAGACAAAAGGCAAGCTTAAGAAAATATCGTCACTTGCCAAAAAATAGGTATTTTTTACATTTAAAGGGCTAAAAGAATTAAATAATGGTTTTTAGCCCTTTTTTATAAACTTTCTTTTGTGTAAAATCAACAACTTAGCAAAAATATGTGTAAAAAGTGCATTTTTATTGAAAATAGCTGTTGACATATGACGTAAAATATGTCATTATATAATTATAGGCAGGAACAAAGGGTTCGACGCCAAATTCTAAAGGAGAAAGAAAATGACAAATGTAGCACAAAACCAAATTTTAACACTTGATGGTCGCGGAACAGGAAGAAGCAAAGGTGATTATATCACGGAATATGTTTCTTGGGGTAAGGCAGAAGAAAAAAGAACAATTTTTGGAGCAAAAAATAGAAAAGTTTTGATTGAAAAGATGAAAAAAAGCTTTAACGCAGAAATAGAAGGAATCACTCATCTTGTTTGCAGAGATAAAGGAAGTAGGGCAACGGCTGAGAGCATTGCAAAAGAATTTGGCTTAATCATAATAATGGATAGAGGAAATGCAAAGTTTTGGAATAAATAGAAAAAAAGGGGGCAAAAGCCCCCAAAACTTTAAGGAGATTTGAAATGTCAAAAAGAGGAAGTTTAACTGCTGAAGAATATAAAATTTTGCGAATCGCGTGCGGATTAACACAAGAAGAAGCTCGAAAACTTCATGGGCTGAAAGAAATAAGAACAATACAACGCTGGGAAGATGGGTCAAGCTGGATTTCTAAAATTGCAGAAGAAAAAATATTGTGGGCAAACGAAGTTATACAGCGCTCAGTTGATAATGCTATTCAAATTTATAAAGATGCGCTGATGAATCATTGTGAAAAGCCGGAAACCGTTGTTTTAATTCAATACTCAAATGATGATTTTATCGTATTTGTTCCAGAATTGGCTAAGCTGGGATTTCCAAACAATGTTCATCGAGCTATGATTTTAAGGCTATACTTGGCATTTCGCGAATACGGTCAAAAGGTATCGATTGTAGAAATGAATGTTGATGACTATATTGAATTTCTTGAAAGCAGAAATCTCGAAGACACGCAAGATGCTCGCGCGGCTTGGGCTGGATTCTATTTTGATAAAATTATTCTAAACTAAAATTTATACACAATATCAAAAACTTCTTGACTTTGGAATCGTGACGTGTTAAGAAAAATGTATTGTGGAATTTTACGCTCTGAAAAAAATCAGGGCGTTTTTTTATAACCATCCCGCTGCCAATAATCCCGGTCGCGGGTTTTTTTATGGGATAAATATGGCGTATAATACTGAAAAGCTTTTTACAGATGCAATAAATATAATGACTAATGATGAGGCTATTATATTTATGGAAGAGGTTATTGTTGAGCTTGGAATAACAAAAGAAACATTTTATAACCATTTTCCTAACAATTCCGACAAATTAGACGAATTAAAAGATTGCCTACAGAAAAATAAAATAAAAATAAAAAGAAAGCTTCGTAAGAAATGGGAAGATTCTAATAGTGCCGCCCTTATGATTTGCGCATATAAACTATCCTCTAATGAAAACGAAAGAAGGCTATTAGCTGATCGTACGGAAATAGATCCTATTAAACCGTTATCAGAAACAAACGCCATTTCTATAGAAGAGCTTAAAAAAATAAAGAAAAAGCTGGAAGATGATGAATGATGAAAAAATTAGGGATATCCTTAAAAACACATCTTCTTATAATATTATTATAAAATCCAGCTTAAAAGAATTTATTAGGGTATTTCATTTCTATCTTACAAAGCAGCAATTTATTTTTAAGCCCTTTCATAACAGGCTTATTAAAAGACTTGAAGCTTATGTATTTGAGAATAACAATAAGAACCTTTGCATAAACATACCGCCAAGATTTGGAAAATCTCGAACAGTAGAATATTTTATAGCTTGGACTTATGCTATAGAGCCAAAATGCAATAATATATATACATCTTATTCAGATGACTTGGTTCTTAAGTTTAGCGGTGAGATCAAGGATATTATTGAATCAGATTTATATGTTAAACTTTTCGGGCTTAAAATAAAATCAGACAGTCGCTCTAAAGCTATATGGAAGGTTGAAAACGGTGGAGAGACCAGAGCCGCTCCTATGGGTGGAGGTATCACGGGCTTTGGCGCAGGAACGGTAGAAGATAATATATATGGCGGAGCAGTCTTTATTGATGACCCGCTCAAACCTACAGACGCTAGAAGCTCTGTTATGAGAGATAATGCAATTAGCTTCTATGATGAAACGCTTAAAAGTCGAAGAAACAACACAAAGAATACGCCTTTTGTTCTTATCATGCAAAGGCTGCACACGGAAGATTTAACGGGCTATATAAAGTTAAAAGAAGCAAAAGACTGGGATTTTATAGAAATACCCGTATTGGATGAGAATACAGGTGAGCTTGCTTGGGAAGAGAAGTATGACTTAGAAGCTTGTCAAGCCATGAAGGAAGCTAATCCTTACACATTCTATGGGCAATATCAACAGAATCCTATTATTGAAGGTGGAAATCTTATCAAAAGCTCTTGCTTCAAGAGGTATATCAATCCACCTGATCGTTTAGATAGTATTTACATCATAGCAGATACCGCCTTTAGTGAAAAGAAGTCAGCCGATAACTCGGCTTTCTTATTATGCGGATGTCTAGGCAGCAGTTTATATCTACTTGATGGATATTGTAAAAAGGTAGGATTCCCTGAGTTAAGACGTGATTTAAAGAGTTTCTATCTCAAAGCTCAAGCTGATTTTAGATATAATACAATCTCTACTGTTTACATAGAGAACAAGGGAAGCGGCATATCTCTTATTCAGCAGCTTAGAGAAGATGGATTACCGATTAGTGAGCTAACTCCAACAGTTCGCAATGAACAGCTTAAGAAAGACCAAGTAGCTGACAAATACACGAGGTTTCTTGAAATATCCGCCGATATTGAAAGTGGATATGTTCATATCCCTGAATCGTCCCCTTGGTTGCTGGAATTTATTAGCCAGTGCGAGGCCTTCACGGGCGGAAAGCAGGATAGTCACGATGACTTCCCCGATTGTTTAATCTATGCCCTTAAAACGAGGCGGAAGAATATGCAGCCTGACTGGTCTGAGTTTAAAAAAGTTTTTTCGAGATAAAAAGGTAAAAATGAATATTTTAGATAAGATTTTCAGAAAAAAAGAAATCAAGGCTGCGGTTAAAGAAAAAGAAGTCCCTTGGAATGCGGCTATTTTTCAAAAAGGCGATAACTCTTTCGAGATTAAAGAGCCTTGGACATTTGCCAAGCATCGCTTAGAAGTAGGCGCTAAAGATATTGGCTCGGACAAAGCTAAGAAGGCTTATAATAAGCACACGTCTCGCGTTCAAAACCAATGGATTAATCCTTTGCAATCCATCAACACGGGCTTTGGAAATGCACAATATTCTTTTTACAACTATCAAAATGTTAATTATTTCGAGTGCTATGCCTTAGCTCAAGACCCTTTATTTCAGACTGTATTTGATATTCTAAGCACTACGCCAATGGCTAAAGGCGGTGTATTGCAAGGGGAGGGCATTAAACCTGAAATAATTGAAAAGCTGGAAAAGAAATATAGGATTAGAGAACTAAACGAAAGAGCTATCCGGTCAAATTATGTTACGGGTGGTTGCTTAATTTATATGGACTTCGGTAAAGAAGGTCTTGAGTTGGAGGAGCCTCTTAACCTTAAAAAACAGGATATGAGGAAATTCAAGGGATTTATTCATATTGACCCGATAAACATAACGGCGATAAATGTTAATACGGTAAATCCTGCGGCTTCCGATTATATGAACCCGGATAGATGGTATGTCGTGGGTCTAGGGGGTGTACATGCTTCCCACTTCTTAAAATATGAAGCTAACATACCCGAGCTTCCAATGAGGCCTCTTTGCTTATTCTTTGGATTTCCTCTGACATCTCTCATTAAACAGGATATAGCCAATAGTAATCTAGCAAGCCAAGGACTGGCCAATCTTCTGAATAGATTTAGATATTTATATCTAAAATCCGGAGATGTGAATTTTGCCACTGGCGCGGCTTCGGCATTTAGAGACCGACTTGAGGCTATGTCTATGATCCAAGACAACTGGATGGTAACGCCACTTAAGCAGGATGAGGAAATAATCCAAATAACATCGTCCATTACCGGAATGGATGAGAATGTAGAGTTTTTCTATCGCATCGTAGCTGCCAAAACTGGTATCCCATTTAATAAGCTTATGGGTAAGCAAGAAGCCACGTTGGGAGCTAGAGATGATGGCTCTATGCGTAACTGGTATGACAAAGTTCGTACTATACAAGAAGATATCAAAAACAATATGCTTGTACAATATGGTATTATAGCTGGGATTGAAGGCGGCAAGTTTATAGATTTTGAGGATTACAAGTTTAATCCTCTTGAGGAAAGCTCAGATAGAGAGAGACATGAAAACCTGAAAGTATCTATTGAATCTGCTAGAACGCTAATAGAAATGGGCGGAAATCGTGAGGATGTCTTTGATTGGCTTAAATCTTTCAAAGAGTTTAATCTTGGGGAGATTGAGTTAGATGAGGAAGCTGATGACTTAATGGGATATGAGGAAGAACAGCCTGAGGTTGCAGAAAAGGTTGTTGAGGATGATAAAATCCCGGCAAAACAGCAACCCAAGATTGAAAAGGCCCAAAATACGGCTTTCAAAGAAGAAGACCATCCGAGAGATGAAGATGGCAAATTTTCCATAAGCGGAAAGGGGGATGGCGGTAAAGTAGAAGAAGAGGAAGAATGGCGTCCAAATTATAGTTCTATTGAGGATGGTAAAATTTATAAAGAGTATAAAAGTGAAGCAAAAAAGGTTGCGAGTGCCTTAGGTTCCACTGCTCGAATGTCTATTAATCGTGAAGGTGGAATTAGTGCATATATAGAAACAGATATTGGAATAATTAGAATGTCTGATCATCCTTCTAATTATGATTTATCAAGAATTTCAGGGGGGTTTGATTCAAAAAAAATAATTGAAAGATATAATGAATATAAGGAGAATGAAAAAAAATATGGAGAAAAAATAGCTAAATTCAATTCTGAAATTGAAAAAGCAAAAGAATCTATGAGAAATGAAATTCCTAAAAATCATATATTAAAAGCCTTATTAAAAGGTAAAGAAATTCGTAAAAATTATTTTAAAAAAGGAACTTATGAATATGAAATAGCATCAAGAATTGAAAATAGAGATGCTTCGGTTATTACACAACTTATTTTAGATGAAAATGCGGCAAAAGATTCCAAGTCGAATGAAGTCAAGAGAAAAGATGAAACTGACGGATAAACAGCAAAACGCCAGAGCAAAAGCGGCTGGCGGATATGTGACATTTGATGGAACGCCGAATAATACACATGCGAGGCTGTTTTATTCAAAATCAGCATCTAAAGAGATGCAGAGGTTTATCGGTCAGCTTAACAAAGAGCTTGATTTGGCTAAAACGCCTACAGAGATCAGAGAGGTTTTTGATAGGTTTAATAATTATGGGATTAAAACCTTAGAAGTTAATGCAGAAAAAATAACTGAAAAGTGGATGAAGCTATCTACTCGAGAGAGTAGAGGGGCTTTTTCAAAGGCTATGGCTGCTGCTTTAGGAGCTTCTCCTATTACTATAAGTTATGGAAAACGTCCATATAATAATTTGCTTAAAATGGCTATACAGAGAAACGTTAGTTTAATTACGAATGTTGGCAGGCAAACGCTGACAAATCTCGAAACCGTTATTTATGACGCTGTAATAAATGGCCAAGGGCAAAAGGTTATTCAAGATTATTTAAAAGAACAAACTGATATAGCAACAAGACGGATTAAATTTATTGCTAGAGATCAAACAGCAAAAACAATGGAATCTCTTAATAAATTATCACAAGAAGCAAGTGGGGTAAGATTTTTTGAATGGGATACCGCAAAAGATGAGCGGGTATCTACTGGGAAAGGGGGCCATAAGCAATTAGACGGAAAGATTTATGCTTGGAATGAGCCTAATAATCTTCCGATAATAGATGCGGAAGGAAATAGAGGAAAGCCCGGGGATAGGCCAAATTGCAGATGCACATCACTTTCAGTAATACTTAAAAAGGATTATGAAGCTATTCAAAATCCGGATGGAAGTTATAGAATTAAAAAAGGAAGATATTTTTAGCCATGAAATTTAAAATAAACAATGAATTGTCGCACAGGCGCGTGGATGATAACGGCTATCTCTATATTGAAAAGTCACCTATTCTACGCTCGGGCATTCTTGAATACTATGGAGAAGAGCTAACGGAAGGAAAAGTAGATGAGATTGACGGAGTTAAGATAGACCCTAAAAAGCTATATAAAGTCTATATCTCTCCGGAAGAATTAGAAAAGTCATTGGAAAGCTTCAAGCTAATTCCTGTTGTCAATGAACACGAATGGCTTGGTAATGAGGGTGCTGACGCTAAAGATTATCAAATAGGAAGTACCGGGGAAAATCTATTTATAGAGGGGGACATGCTGATGTCCCCCCTTTCTTTTACCTCTCAAGAGGTTGCAAGCGATATTCAAAAAGGAAAAGAGGAATTATCAGCCGCTTATACCCAAAGTTTAAAACGCTCGGATGATCCGCGTTATGACTTTATTGCGTCTGATTTTAAGGCTAACCACGTTGCTCTAGTGGACAGAGGGCGGTGTGGTTCAGATGTTAGAATATTAAACTCTGTCCCTAACACATTGGAGAAAAAAACAATGAAAGTAAAAGTGCTTAACAAAGACGGTAAGCAGTTTCTGATGGGGATGAAGGCCCGAAACGAAATTAAACTTATCGTTGACGGGAAAGAGCTTGATATTGACAAGTTTCTTACCGAAGAAGAAGTAGAAACTGATGCTAATGGCAATCCAGTTCATAAAGATTCTATCAAAGAAGCGGAAAATACCGCTGAGCCTATGAAAGGCGAAAAAGAAGATCTTCTTGAAAAAGATAAGTCCTTAGAATCTGTTAATAAATGCAAAAATGAAGAAGAAGAGGAAGAAGATAAGAAAAAGGAAAAGAAAGTAGAAGAAATGGTTAATAAAGCCACAAACGCTTTCAAAGATTCTTATAAAAAGGAGCAGGAAGAGCTTAAAAAAGCTTATAACGCCGCTTCTTCCGTTATCGGAGAGTTCAACCCATTTGGAATGACTCCTTCTGAAATTTATACAAAGGCTCTTAATCATAAAGGAATTGATGTTGATAAAGAAGAATTGCCGGAGCTAAAGGCAATGCTTCGTGCTTGCAACTCTATTTCCAAGGTTGATGAAGGCTTTAGCTATGGTTCTTCTAGCTTAGAAGAAATTGAAATCAACGTTTAAGGAAAGGAAATAAAAAATGGCTGATTTTCAACAACAAGTATATATCGATGGCGCATTTGGTCGCGTTGGTACTATCTCAAGAAATATGATCTCTACTCCCAAAATACCCCTTGTTGCACAAGGCACTGCCGTAAGAGCAGGCGGTTTTGGCTGGAGAGGAACAGATCCTGAAAAACAAGTAATTGGCGTTAATGCCGGCGCAACATCTGTTGATGGTTTGGTTATCTTCTCCCGTATGCAGGCTAATCTTAGGGGAGCTGGAGCCAACAATTTAAACACCTTGTTTATCAATGAAGGCGAGGAGTGCGATCTGATAAAATCAGGATTTGCTTATGTGTTAAGTACAACTGCTTCCGTTTTCGGACAATCGGTTTATGTCAATCCAACAACTGGTGAAATCCAAACGGCTACTACGACTCCAGCTGGATTTATTGACTCTGGATGGAAAGTAGAAACTGGCGCAGCTGCTAACCAAGTTTGCGAAATTTCCAAATAAGAAAGGGAAAAAACATGAAATTCAAAGTAAATAACGAAAAACCTGTCTTTAGTGCAGAAAACAAGGGCTTCTTAGCTCATATGGCATCTAAAGGCATTATCGGAATTGAAGGTTTTGACCGCACATCTCTACCAAGATATGTCTCTCAAAACGCATCTCCGGCTATTACAACCCCCAACCTTAATCTTCCGCTTGGCGCATTAGTTTATATTAAACCTAAAGCCGTTGAGATTTTGACTGCCCCTCGCGTTGCGGATAAACTTGCTATGTCTCAGCAAAATGGTAAATTTGGAGAGACTGCCGTTAATATTAAAGTACGTGAATATAAAACGGCTGTTTCTCCTGATACCGGATTAGCTGATGGCGGAACGAAGTCAGAAGTAAACTATCAGAACGTCTTGCGTGGCGTTTATTATTTCCGGGCTGATTGGAATACGAACGATCGCGAGGAAGCTACCTTTGGAGGGATGTTGGAGAACGCCAGAACCGATAAAGTAAATGCTTCGATGCTTTCAATCAATATCGCAAGCAATAATTACTTCTTTAACGGTGTTTCTTGGAAAGGACAAACGGCTCCCGTTTATGGTTTGTTGAATGATCCGAATCTTCTCCCATATCAAACGGTAGTAGGCGGAACTTGGGCAACTAAAACACCGGAAGCAATCTATAATGATATTGTAGCTGCTTTTAATCGATTGAATCTCCAAGCCAATGGTATTCCAATGAATGAGGGCGGACGCTTGACACTGGGTATTGCTGTAGGTTCTATAGGACAGCTTGATAGGACTAACTCTTATGGATTGTCTGTTTATCAGAAACTGAAAGAGGCCTATCCGAGACTAGAAATCGTTGCAGTCCCTCAATTCACTCAGGCAGATTCTAACTCGGACGTTTTCTATCTTGTTTATCATAGCTCGATGGATGCAACGGTTATTGATTCTTTTGTTGAGAAAGCTAGGGCGTATCCTATCTTCCAACGCTCAAGCGAAACTTCTCAAAAGATTTCATCTGCAGTGTCTGGTGCAATTGTTCAATATCCTATGTTTGTTGTTAGATACAATGGTATTGGTTAATTAAGTTATTCGAAATTTTCGAACAACTAAAATTTTAATAAAGGGTAGTCGTAAAAAGACTGCCCTTTTTTTATAAGGAGTTAAAGAATGCCATCAATTATAAAAAAAGGCACTTCCGCCTCTCAATATGACCTTTCTAAGCGCACGGTCATATTAGAACCAGATATTTTAGTCGTTTTATCAAATAATGAGTTTGATGAATTAATGAATAAATATGGTTCTTTCATACAACCTCGGATTCTTTCAGATAAAAATCCTTCTGGTTGCTTTATTGTTAATGAGAAAGAAGCAAATGCGCTGTCTCAAAATAAAGAGATTAAGAAATATAAAGATAAATCGGCTCCTGTTGAAGTTCCAGAGCCTGAAATGGAATAGGATAAATGTCGCAAATAATTGTTACATATGACCAATTTGTAGAGTTTTTCCCTGAACTTGCTGAGAAAACAACAGAAGTCTCTTTAGCTACAGCTTACAGAGGAGCTCCGGCTTTAATCAGCATAAATTCAGGAGAAATTATACTTGATGAAAACTTGCAGGAATATGGCGTTTATTTAGCAACGGCTCATATTGTTTATTTGCGACAAAATCCTGATTCAGCGGCATTGGCAAATGTAAGCAGTGCCAACCAATACGGAGTTTCCGTAGGTTATCAATTATATAGTGATCCTTGGAAACGATACCTTTCAGCATCTCCTTATGGATTGGAGTTATTGGGAATTTTAATGCAAGTACAGCCTTCTATGCCTTCTAAACCTAGAAATATTCTTCCTTATTATGGCGCTTCATGGGGTAGACAATGAGAATTGAAGTTGATTATTCCGGCCTCATTAAAAGACTAAAGAAGCTTAAAGGAAAGGCTAAAGAGGCTAGAGCGGGGATATTTGATGATAAGGAATTGGCAATAATTGCCAAGGCAAATGAGAATGGTACAGAAAGCATTCCACCGCGTCCTTTTATGAAGAACGCTCAAAATAAAAATAAAGCTAAGTGGAAAAAAGGCTTTAAATCTATGATTAAGGGGGGAATAGGGGTAGATGCGGCGCTCGATTTCGTAGGTCAACAAATGCGAAATGATATTATCAAAAGTATAGATAGCAATACACCGCCTCCAAATGATGAAAAAACCATTAAACGTAAGAAAAGCAGTAAAACATTGATTGATACAGGTCGGCTTAGGCAAGCAATCCAAAGCGAGGTAGTCTAATGGCAATCAATCTTCACAATATTGCTGGTGCTGCCTGTAAAATAGTCAATGACTGGCAAGAGATGGTTTTTACCAAGACCGAAACAACTTGGGTTGCAGGAAGTTCCTTACCAGAACAAAAATCAGAAACCGTTATTATACTAGGAAAACTACAGCCTCTAGGAACGACGGAGATTTTTGAGTTAGGCTTTAACGTCAAT
>Ga0209737_10003725_pt1 | contig 10648 bp, 5 predicted proteins | sample TergutCu122P3_FD_187284 | JGI IMG/M metagenome (GOLD analysis project Ga0209737, IMG submission 187284) | Cubitermes ugandensis P3 segment gut microbial communities from Kakamega Forest, Kenya - Cu122 P3 (SPAdes) (version 2) | ecosystem: Host-associated > Arthropoda: Insects > Digestive system >...
CCATGAGGGTTTTCTTTGATTTTAAACTTTAAATTTAACTCTTTAATCACTGTTTGTAAAAACGTAAATACACACAAAACAGATATACTTTAAGGAATGTGTAACGCACTTGAATTACACTTGACTACACTTTGCTACTGCAGCAGTGTAAATACCCGGAATCACATGTGATGCAATGTATATGTTACGGTAAATCTCCGGATAAGAAAGTAAGCCGTTCACAAGCAGTGATGCCGGATCTCATGATATGGAGGCAAATTTCACTATCTCACGATAAAGATGTTGTATAATAGATGTATGGGTATTTATAAGTTTGGAAATAATACTTAGCCTCGGCGCGTAAGACGCAGGTCAAATTTAGGTCACATTTTTCAAGAAAAAAAGTGCATCTTATGGGCCGGGAAATAGGGTATATATTTTTATGTAAGCTACATGTTTCAGTGCTTGGACAATCAACAGGCATTTATATACAAGAACTTGAAGGGAAAAGCATAATACATGCATGACAGTATATACATATATTACACTTTTACCTTCATTTTTAGTTAACAGCATAATACATGATGACAGTAGCTATGTATATTACGCTTTTACCTTCAGTTTGTATATATACAGCCTGATGATGGTCCAAGAGCACCAAAACAAGTAGCTTACCCAAAAAAATGAATGCATATTAGAGGCGCGACAGGATGACCTCCATCAAGTCGAAAGACAATGTCCAAAAACTCAGTATAATATGCCTTCAGAAGTGCACAGATGGTGATATTCTTTTGGGTTCAAAAAGGACAAGAACTTCTTAATTAGCTGAGGTACAGGCAAGTACTATATGACTGCCTTGCAGAATTTAGTGCCACTTTGAGTTTATGATTACTGACTGCACAGTTTACATGATTTTACATCTAAATTTCTTGAGCCATAATATCCCACACAAAGTTTTTAATTTTCCATAATCATACATCTGTGGTTATTTCCTGAATCCTTGATATTATGTTTAGATTTACAAACATGTGTGTTGATTGGCATCTTGGCATTATAATGGACTTCTAAATGACAACAGTACCAAAGCGGCTTAGCGAATGAGAGTAAGCAGGGCTAAGCTGCTGCATGTAACATGTTCATGCGTTGTATTAAAAAAAAATGTCGAAGTATATTTATGTCAAATGATCCCCCGACATCTGAAAGAGCATTGCTCTGAAGATTCACAGGTTTCACCCACTTGTCCTTCTGATAAAAGTCGTTAACGAGAAGATAAGTCTGGAATATTCATGGAGTGATACTGAGAGGGAAAAACTGAATTACTCAGTGAAAAGCATGTCCCTGTGCCTCTCTGGCAACCACAAAACAGGCACTGACTAGCCTGGGCTATTAATCTGTATACTATACTTACTCCATGGAGCAGAGGCCTTCTTGAGAAGCTAACTGGTTCTCAGCTAGTCAAGAAATTCCCCACATTTTATGGAACTCGAAGGTTCATTACCACATTCACAAGTGCCCGCCACCTGTCCCTGTCCTGAGCCTGCTCAATCCAGTCCATGCCCCCACATTCAACTTTCTGAAGATCCATCTTAATATTATTTTATCATCTATTCCTGGGTCTTCCAAGTGGTCTGTTTCCCTCAGGTTTACCCACCAAAACCCTGTATATGCCTCTCCTCCCCCCACACTTGCTGCATGCCCCGCCCATCTCATTCTTCTCGATTTAATCACCCGAACAACATTGGGTGAGGAGTACAGATTGTTAAGCTCCTCATTATGTACGTTTCTCCACTCTCCTTTTACCTTGTCCCTCTTAGGCCCAAATAATCTCCTCACAACCCTACCCTCCAACACCCTCAGCCTACATTCCTCCCTCAATGTAAGCAACCAAGTCTCACATCCATACACAACAACAGGCGAAATAACATTCTGTACATTTTAATCCTTAAATTTTTGGATAGCAAACTGGAAGACTGATTCTGCTCTGAGTGACAGCAAGCATTCCCTGACTTCATTGTACACTTTATTTCTTCCTGAACAGAATTTTGATTCGTTACGGTTGTTCAAAATATTTGAACTCTTTCACCAAAAAGAAACTATTATCAGTCTTTATAGTGTAACTTCCCCCTACATCCTGATCTTGGGACATGACCATGTACTTAGTCTTATCAGCATTTACTTTTAGTCCAATTTCCTTATTAGCAACTACTACAGCTTCTGTGTTTTTCTTTTTAGTATGTACACTTCCACCCAATATATTAACATCATCAGCATAAACCAGGAGCTGATGTGTACCATTTAACATTGAGAAATCCTGGTTTACCTGAACCATCCTAATGGCATACTCTAAAGCAAAATTGAAAAGCAACAGCAACAGAACATCTGCTTGTTTCAAACCTAGCGTAATAGGAAACATGTCAGACAAATTCTTGCCTACCTGGACTCTGTTACAGGTTTAATTCAGACACACTTTTATCAGCCTCATAAGTTTCATAAGGACACCAAAATCAATAAAAATATTAAAAAATACCTCCTTCGTAACTGAATCATAAGCTTTCTTGAAGTCTATAAACAGCTGATGCACTCCAACACTTTAATTTCCAACTGATGCACACAATGTTAAAAAATGTAGAGTTATTAAAACATTTTAAAATAAGTAAAACTGCTCCAACATGTTTCGGTTTACTAGGAAACCATAATCAGGGAGCCACAGTCAGTACTTAGCTAAAATTACACACTTGGTTAAAAGTGGATACGTAGAGCTCATACAAGACCTTGTCAGTGTTATGGCTGCATATTGTGACCTGTGAGGCGTGTGTACTGTGCACTGTGTGAGTGTATACAGTACAGTATACCCTCACACACTGCCTGCATTATACATGGTTTCCAGCTAAAATTGCAAACTACATCATAACAGGATCACAATTAAACAAAAAAAAAAAGTGTTGTCACTATTTGGGAGCTGCAGATGCTTTCGATATTGGGTAATAATTTTTTTTTCCATCAAAGAACCATTTTGTCCTTGGCTATTGTAATTTCAAATATATACAAAGTACACAACCTCAATCAGCGACCTTGTAAGATTTTATTCTTTTGAGTAGTAGCCATATTATCCCAAACCTATCAATGTAGCTATAATTGAGAACAGCACTACCTTGATCAAACGTTGGTGGCTGCCTTTTACTGTCCCTTCTTGCTTTCTTCCTGTGGCTACCTCCATCATCAGGACTGTCCATATCATAGAAGTATTGGGAATGTCTCACCTATATGAAATCAAATCAAATCAGTACTTAATAATACAGCATAATAACTAACATGGGTACAAGATATAGGACACATCTACTGCTTCTCCTACTCAGTAATGACACTTGCCTCTGAAGATCTGACACCCAAATGACAGTGGGGTAAATGCCACATAAGTGTTAAAAAAACTACTGGCAGATGGAGCCTAAATGTAAAACCCAACTGATGTGACCTCTTAACTGCTGTCATAAACACATAAACAGAATTGGACTGCAAATCACAGAAGTGATCCCAGTAAAGAGAAAGGCAATTGGATAATAAATGAAAACGAAATATACCTTAAAGTTTGCTACCTAGAACATATGGGATGTATCATACAATGACCAATTTGATAATGTTTTAGCATAGAAAACAACAAAATCATGGCCACACCAGAAATTAAAAGAAGTCAAAAAGATGAAAAGAAACGAACAACTATATTTAAATTTCTAACAGAGTAAGAGGAAACAAGAGAGCCCATTCTGGTTTGACTGGGGGTTGGGCATAGAGTTGAAAACCCAGTCATCACACAACTGAATTCTGTTACAAAACTTATGATTTACAATAAAAATGGGAATTGGAGGGAGAATCCTGTAAATTAAACTTAATTGTAATAATGTATGCTTTCTTCTGGGTAATTCCCCGGTGTCTGAATTTTATATGCCGACGTTTCGGAACACTCTCTCTGTTCCATCTTCATAGGGTACGCGCATAGTCCAGGCAGATTCAGGTTCCGACTCCCATTCTGAGAGTTGGCTCTAGTCGGCGCAAAGCGTATAGTGCAGGCAAATTCAGGTTCCGACTCTGATTCCAAGAGTCGGCACCAGTTGGCGCAAAGAATGTCCTTTATTTAACAGTGCAGTTGTGTATAGTGGTGGCAGGCTCTGGCGGGTCGGTGCAGACAGTCAGAGTCTGATGGTTTACCGGAATGATTTCCTCATTCTTGTTCCGACTCTCGGAATCAGAGTCGGAACCTGAATCTGCCTGCACTATACGCGTACCCATAGGCAGGTAGGTACCTACCTGCCTATGAAGATGGAACAGAGAGAGTGTTCCGAAACATCGGCATATAAAATTCAGACACCGGGGAATTACCCTGAAGAAAGCATACAACATTCAGAACACGGTGAAAGTTTGAAATCAAGAATTGTGATAATTTTAAAAATGAAGGAAACTAAAAGAACAGTCAGAATTGGTCCAGTTGCCATACTGTAATGTAAACCACATGCATAGGAGAGGGGTGCTGTTCACCTGCTTGTTTGAGAGACTGGGCTGCAGCATGGTGCCTGTGTATGGACAGTCTGTCTGGTCTGTGGTCTCCTGATATAGGTCTGAGGTTGTCATCTGGTCTATTGGTGTCAGACTGAAAGCATACAGCCACTTGTGCTTCAGCATGTTGCCTACTTTAGCTAAGGCAATGAAACGTGTTGCATGTTCTGGTGTGTCCCCAGAGAAACTGTGGTTCCTGCACATACCAAGCAGAGTGACTTTAATCATTCTGAAAGCATTATTGATAGGGTTAGAAGAGAAGAGATGACATTGGTATGGCAATGTAAAGAGAATCAACAAGAACACGGAGAATGGAATCTGAATACAGTTCAAAGGAATAAGCTGGTTCAGCCAGGTACTGGAAGACATCACGAGGAGAGGAAGGGGCTGTAAAGAAATCAAAGAGAAAAGACTGTGAGAAGAGAGAAGGGACTTGGAAGAAAGAGAAGAAAAGAGAAAGCAAGGACATAAAAGTATTACCCCATCTTACTGAAATGCCCCCTAGTACAGGATGCACAAGTGCAATGGCTATTGAATTCTGTACCACATATCAGAGATGCAGAAGTACAAAATGACAATGTTTAACATAATGTAACTTTCTTCTTTCAAAGGGCCACAGTGTCTGTGGGCCACAACAATGCAAGCTTCACTAAGAATAACTGAATTTTCATTTGCTATTACTTGTGGGAACATTGCAATACTTTTGTACACAAGGCTGAACAGAATTTAAGAAATTGTGAAGAGTAAATAACAATGTAGTAGAAGGTTCATCAGTAGTTAAAAAAACTTGTTACTGTGACCATTAAGATGCACTGTGGATGTCCAGCACCTCAGATTTGATGGTTGTTGCAGTGCTGAAGCATTGATGCAGTTCTGTCTATCAGCCAGTTCTGTCATGCAGCTTTATTTAGCTTCATCAAGGAGAAAGCTTTGTTCACAGACGAAGGTGCTGCCGAACAAGCCTGAACAAAGAGCATCCTTCTGGTACAGATTCAGACACACGTGGAGGTTTCCGCTCTTCTGGGATGGTAGGCAGTGTAGCTTGGTAACTGGTTACTGGTGTTTCCAGACAGACGATCAGTCTGATCTTCCAAGCAGTCCAAAAAGAAAGCAGTCTTCTTGGATTGCTTGAACCTTGAAGATGGGACCAACCGGCTATCCTGAAATGTCGTTAACTATCTAGTGCAACCTTATTACCCTGTCACCACACTCCTCTATCAAATGGCTCTAAATTGTGATAGGGGAAACATGTTTTGCTCATAAAAACCACATCACACATCTTCGCAGAGCCAAGTTTCTGTGTTGTTGCCTCTGCATATCAATTTGCATCTTCAACGAGACTTATGTGATTTTTCAATATGGAAAATTTTATCTCTTCTAATAGCAACAGAAAAAACTGCATAACCTAATTCTTGCTAAGTCAGTAACATTTGCAATAGTACATAACACTCTTATCACCTATTCACTTCTGAATACATAAAGAAATGCCTTGCAGTCTGTAATTTATTCCAAGCACACTAATAAGCTAACTGCCTAAAAACAACAGTCATAATTCACTTAAATCCCAGAGCCTTGTAAATTAGGTTTTGTTGATGGATAATGCAATGACACTAACTTAATTCATTCTGAAGACCTAACTTGTGCACATGCTAACAAAGAAAAGACACCACATCATTTTACAACCAATCATAGAAGACAGACAATCAGTAACTATCCACAATGTCAGATAGTCCCATATTACATTTTTGAAAACAAATAAGTAATGTTAAATGCCTTCAAAATCAGATTTTACTGTGCACTGTGTGAAGATATACTGTACTGTACTATACACACTCCTCACAGGTCACAATATACAGCCATAACACTGACAACGTCCTGTACAGCCTCTACGTATCTACTTTTAACCAAGTGTATAATTTTTAGCTAAGTACTGATTGCAGCTCCCTGATGATGGTTTCCCTGTAAACCGAAACCTGTTGGAGCAGTTTTACTTATTTTAAAATGTTTTAATAACTCTATGTTTTTTAACGTTGTGTGCGTCAGTTGGTTATTAAAGTGTTGAAGTCAGAGGAGACATTACTGCGCATGTGTGAATAGTCACTCTCCCATGGGGCTAGTCAGTTGGCTGTGAGATGCTGTTCAGTGAGCTTGTGTACTGTGTGACCATCGCTTTCACAAATCTCCTCCCTTTCAAAAGTGATTTTAGCTTTGGGAAAAGCCAAAAGTCGCAGGGAGCCAAATCTGGACTGTAGGGGGGCTGACAAACCTGTGTGATGTGATGTTTTGCCAAAAATGCCTGCACGAGAGCTAAAGAATGGGTACGTGCATTGTTGTGATGAAGCTGCCAGTCACCACTTTCCCACAGCTGTGGCCATTTTCTTCTTACTGCATCTGTCACCTGGCAAAGGACTGCAATGTAGTACTCCTTAGTTATTGTCTGGCCTGGAGGAGTGTACTCTTGGTGGATAACAGCTTCATGATTAAAAAAACTGTCAACATGGCCTTGATGTTGCTCTGACTTTGCAGCACCTTCTTCAGATATGGCGACTCATGCGACTTCCAATGGGAAGACTGGGATTTTGTTTCAGGGTCATAGCCACAGACCCATGACTTATCTCCAATTATGACCTTTTTGGGGAAATATGGGTTTTTGTTAGAGGTTCAAGCATGTCCTGTGTAACTTCAGTATGAAATTCCTTCTGCTCTTGTGACAGGAGCTGTGCAACAAACTTTCCCTGCCACATGTTTCTTGCCAAGATACTCCATCAAAATCTCTGAAACAAGTCTGTGGAATCCCTAGGTCTTCTTCTAATTCTCACACTGTCAATCACCATTTTTCACTGATTGTGGCTGGCATGCATTCAACATTTTGAGGTGTTCTGATTGTTGAAGGCCTTCCAGAACATGGATAGCTATCAAGAGATTCCCAGCCATCTTTGAAGCATTGGTACCACAATTTTATCTGGGCTTCACTCATTGAATCATCCGCAAAAGCCTTCTTAATCATTCCAATAGTTTCTGTGGATGAATGTCCAAGTTTGAAGCAAAACTTGATGCAGAGTCACTGATCTACTCGCCCGGTCATCGTGATCAGGCAAGTAGATCAGCCCACTCAAAGGTGTCTCACTGCCACCTGACTAGCCCCATGTGAGAGTAACTGTTCATGCATGCGCAGTGAGGTCTCCTCTGACTGGCTGCCAAGTTACATCAAGGCCACGTGACCAGTTCTCGAGATGTTCAAAATGGCTGTATACTTTCCGGACAGACCTCGTATCATTAAGTGGATTTCAACATCTTCTGAAAGTTATCAGCTGCCTTTGTTCCGTAATTCAGGTCAAACCTTCAAATGCAATTTGTGCAGCAAAGGTTTTGTGACACATATTACATTCTATAAGTATACCTTCAGTCAAAGGTCTTGACAGCTCAACAATGAAGTGGGATACATCAAAACTCACTTCACTTATTTTCAATCATATTCTGTTGGACTTTCAGTGCCTGAAGTACAGAAGTTACAGCTTGTTGTCAGAATACTTTGTGGCTAACATGTGAATGTAAGGCTTCAAAATGTCATCTCAAGTCATACATTTTGGCATGTTTACCCTCTTTTCACATATCATACACATCAGTGGTTCCCAACCTTTTTTTTCACTTGCGTACCCCTTGGCAGCCTATTTCCATAAATTTTAACCTTCCTATTAGCAAAATGTTTGTAATTAATATAGGTGCTGTTATTTCAAATTTACATGTTGATGCGTGTGCCTTTTCCACCATTATTCAATTTTTTTAGTGCCCCTAAATGTCGTGATTTGTACCCCTGGGGTTACATATACCCCAGGTTGGGAATCACTGATATGCATGATGCCACCTGTATACTAAATACAAACATACAGTGCTCTTTAAATATTCTGTTTTCTTCTTACAACTTCTGCTACATTGTTTCACTATTCTCGGCCACAGATTTTACTTAGAAAGTGAATATTTCACATAAAAGACAAACCTTTAATAAATATATCCCAGATGTGTTTCAGCAATGCTTACCTTGAACATTCTTTAATAACAAAACTCATAACAGAAAACATCACAATCATAACACCAGAACAAAGATACAATATAATGAAAAAACTAACAGCTTGACTCAAAACTGTGAAACAAAAGCCTGTCGCAACAACTAAATTTTTCCTTCAGTTTATAATGAAAACAGAAATACCACAATGCAAAAAAATACTATAGAACAGGCTGGTGTGTCACTTTATTTGAAGCACAAAAAACTGGAACTATATTCACAACCCTTAATGGTGGTCCTTTCCTAATTTAACAAAAATGAAAGAAAATAATTTATATTTTGTTTGTTCTGGTCATAAATGTTGCATGTGTTGGGTAAATACAACAAGGAACCACCACAGTGCATCTGTGAATGTATGAACGCAGAGGTACGGAAAATTCATGCATGATTGCGCAGTGCCAACATCGGAAATGAATAACATAAAAATGCACACTTAGACCATGTTGATTTTTTTGCCACAAACGATTTGCTTTCGCTAGGCTGCACAATAAGTACTGGTGAACTGCATGCAGCCCATGGCCTGTACATCACGGTCACTTATCAACATTAAAAATTAAAGAGTATTCCACATATTACAACTCTTAAGTATGAAGAGGCATAGAATTACAAATTTCTACACAACCTGTATGGAGCTCTTTCATAATAAACTCCTTCCAGACCACAAAAATGGTAACGAGGTTTCACATTAGTGGCCAGCCAAGATAAGAGCCATGATCCATTCTGTTTGATCTGCACCTGCAACAGGCACAACAGGTTCAATGTAATTTATGTTCATTCCTGAAAAAATGAGTATAAGCTCATGCCTCATGACAGCTGAACAAAAAACCACGCAAGCCCAATGAACAAGATTAAATTCATGTAAAGTGCCTACAGCCAATTCAAGTGCTTCATCCTCTGTTACATACATTCTGTTTTGCATATATCAGCACATAGGGATAAATAAGTACAGAAAGACACCATCTTACAAGAATTTCACACTAACTCAGTTATCTTAATGAAGGCTCAATGACAGCCTGATAAAATTGTTAAAAAATGGAGGAATTACATAATAGCTAAAATCAACAGAATTAAACAATGTATTCAATAATGTAAAATTTGCTACATGTTTTGGTTACATGTAACCATGATCAGGTTGACATTTCAGTACATGGACATGACATGTTCAGTGCTTACACTATGGGATCCGATACTGTTTACATTTGCTGTGTAGAATTTCACACGTTTAGATAATAAACTGCTCAATACTTTAATATTCTGATTAATGTATTTTCTAAAGTTATACAGGGTGTCACAGGAGGAATGGACCAAACTTCGGGAGAGTGTTCCTTATGTTAAACTATACCGATGTAACCCAAAACACCTATATCCAAAGTTGAACGGTTACGAAGATAATGGCCAGAGAAAAGTGTGGACATCTTTTACATTTTACATTATTGAATACACTGTTGTGTTTTGACTGAATGACATTTTAGTTAGTACTACAAGACAACGGGATGGCTCCTATTAAAAAAAAAAACAGAATTAAAGTTAAATGATTAGGCATCTATCAATAAAAATGATAGGTGACAAGCTGCTCTGCAGCAGTAACCATTCAATCAGAAATTCACATTTGAATGCCTGGTTTATCACATAAAAGCATATGTAATAATTACAGTTGACAGCAGATATTTCTGTGAAGTGATCTTTATCTACTCTCTCTCTCATGCCCCCTCCCACCCTTCCACACACACACGCACACGCACGCACACACACACACACACACACACACAAACTAAACCGTCTGTTTCCTGTTCATGCATCATTCTCGTCCTTCATCAGTATAGTGTAGGTATGAGGTCCAGAACTCCAGAAAGTTGAAAACCTTTTTATTACCAACTGATGCACATAATGTTAAAATACACAGAGTTATTAAAACATTCTAAAATTACGCTCCAACATGTTTCGGTTTACGTAGAAACCATCTTCAGGGAGCTACAGTCAGTGCTTGGCTAAAAATTACAGATTTGGTTAACAGTATCTGCATAAAAGCTGTGCAGGGCGTCGTCAGTGCTATGGCTG
>Ga0209737_10003726_pt1 | contig 10646 bp, 11 predicted proteins | sample TergutCu122P3_FD_187284 | JGI IMG/M metagenome (GOLD analysis project Ga0209737, IMG submission 187284) | Cubitermes ugandensis P3 segment gut microbial communities from Kakamega Forest, Kenya - Cu122 P3 (SPAdes) (version 2) | ecosystem: Host-associated > Arthropoda: Insects > Digestive system...
CGCTAGCAGACAGTCAACATAACTAGCAGTGTATACAGTGTATACAGTGTTGAGACTCCTGACGATGGACAGTAGATCTGTCCGAAACATGCAGTTCTTTATCAAAATAAATTTGAGAAACAGTGCATCTTGTTGGCTTTTATTATAAGAATTAAATATGGTTATGGTATGTTGCATAAGAACATGGAGCTTTATAGCTGATGGTAAGAACTGAAGCAACAGGTACCCTGAAGTAATTTAAAGGTTATTAGAAGGGGCATATGAATACCTGCTCGATCATTATAATGCAATGTATTACTATATATCGCCTGATATATACAGAGCAGAATGTAGGACAAGCAACTTTTTTGTTGTGGAAACAACCATAGCTACAAGAAATTACAGCAGAGAACAAAAAATTTATGTACAGAAGATAAGGGGATAATGTCAGAACCAGTGACAATGATAAAATAAATTTCAGAAACATGAAAGACTCACTAATGGATCCTGAATATGTGAACTTCTTCCCTTCCCTGTACGTGGTAAAGCAATACATACTGACAAATATCTGAACTTGGAAATCAGTTGGTGTCTCTTGTTTCTTGTGAGTGCAGATAACATGTCTACTGAGGCACCTGTGCATTACAATATAGTAGTACCCAATAATGTAGGAGATAGTAAGAAAAATATTATCACATTACACTGTAAGATTTTAACACCGACAGACACTATTTCTATGATACATGCTTTTCTTTACAAAATTACATTCAGTCTTGGAATGCCAACAATGGTAAACAAGTCACCTTATATTCAAACTAAGGCAATATCACATGGTGTGTAGCAACTTACCTGCCTACAACTGGAATTCAACATCAGGAATGTGTTAATTGCTCATAATACTCCACAAATATTAATTCCACACCTAAAACAACAGTTTTATACCACATTGCAAAAGCTAATGTTGCTGTGCAACACATATTGCAAATTCTACCACATAAATAACACCTTTCATGGTGTTTTTTAAATATAAGAGATTCATGTGCAGAAAAAAAAAATTGTCACCATCATGAACTGATACTGCATAACAGAACATTACAGGGTTACAGTTCAGACTGCACTACAGTCCATTCTATAATGAAACACATCACAACTTTTGATGAAATTAAATATTATTAATGAATATAGCCAGAATCTATGTGGGGTGAAACAGGTAGAAGTATGCATGATGTTCAAGAAAATCAATGCTGAATATTCTAACCCCCAAAACAAACTTTAGTGTATACAGTCAACATTTTTATGATTAACCAACTCTACAAATATGAGAGTGGTACATACTTGGACTGAACTTACTGGTAGGTTATAATTTTGCCTCTCATAATGTTGATATGGAGATAACAGGTTTCCTCACTGTACAATTCCCTTAGAAAACATACCAAACCAGGTAAATGCTGGAACATGAGACACGAAGTGTCCCATCACAACACTCAAGAATGCAGTCGGGGTTTATATTACACTATAAAAAATAAAGATTAAGTTGTCCCTGTCCACGCCATGAAAGCAAATATGGGGGGGGGTGGTGGTGTTCCTCGCATGGGTGCCTTTAATTCTGTTATTTATAACAGCAATGAATATGTTGATTTTTAACACTTTGCAATTTAATTATATCCAAGTATAGTTTTCTGCAGGTTGTTTTCTTATTTTTGTCTTCTTTTTTGATGCATTAGATTGTTGGACTTTGTTCATATTTGGTATCCAAGGAGAATCCTAAATTTTCTATTCTGAACATGGTAGGCATGTTAGGCAAGGGTCAACATCATATGCTGACACTTGCAAAACATGCATGCCAGGTTCTTGTAATAAAAATAGTTGTGTTGACTGCATTATTATAACAATAATTTGGACATTAGTCATCATGTTAATTAGAATTTACAGGAAGGTGTGAATGTATTTATATCACTGTCACACTCCCATGGTGCAAGCTGCTGTGCCGACATCTTTGTAAACCAAAAGTAAAAGATGCTCCTTCACACTAAAAATCATACCATTTCAGTATCAGTTATCATATAAAATTTCTAGACCTTACAAAGGAACATAAGATTATAAATTATGTGGCACCAAGCCTTGCTTTATGATGTGTATCATTACACAGACAGACAATGATACAATCTAAATTAGTTATGGTGCCATGCTCATTGGCAGTTACCGACATTTTGTAGAGTACTCCTTTGACTACCCTGAAGATCAAGGCAGCAAGTGTCTTAAAAATGTAGGTAACCTTTTACCAATTGACAATATAGAGACCTGAATGTTCCATTTAAACTAAATTACACATGAAATTAAATGATAAATTACAACTATATTACCATAATGGCTACACGGAAGGAAGAAATTAAGAAAATAGCTAAGTAATTAACAATTGCACCAGTCAAGTAATCATTAAGGTTTTTAGCCTGTCTTCAAATACTTAACATAAGTTTCAGAATTAATAAGTTTTAACACAAAGAGTAATGTCCAAATCATTGTAATAATCTGTAAACTGCAGAAACTCATGTATGAATATAGCCCCTGAGGATGAATTAGATGGTTTGAAATATGTTCAGCTTGGCAAATTTATACAACTTTGTGGTGTATAGTGATGGTCTAGTATATAGCTTCTCAAACTATGTGTTGCAAGAAATCTAACCACCCACAATGCAGTTCACTACGTCAATACTAAAATTATCATGGCACTGTCAGTCACTGAATGGTATATCCTCAAACTGTCACTTGGTGGAGGAGCAACAAGCATTCAACACATGTATTTGTACATCATGTGCAGCAAAGCACTGCATAACTCCTTAAGCAACATAGTTCTTTACTTTCATTTATTCGCTCATTGATTTATTTATGTGTTCCGATGAAGGTGTGTCACTGTACGACAGTTTTTAGGTGCGTTCACAAGATTGCGAAAAGCGACTATTAGTTTTGTCATGTCTGTCCATCTGTCTGACCACATGGAACAACTCGGATCCCACTAGACAGATTTTCATGAAATTTGATATTTGAGAATTTTTTGAAAATCTGTCAAGAAAGTTCAAGTTTCGTTAAAATCAGACAAGAATATAGGGTACTTTACATGAAAACCAATATACATTTTTTGCCGTGTCTCACTCATTTATTCTTAGAATGAGATGTTTCAGACAAAGGTTGTAGAGACAATCAAAACACACATTATGCGTTGAGTAACTTTTTTCAAGAATCGTGCCGTTTATGACATAACATGGAATAATAATGTGGAGCAGGGCAGGCCACAGATGACAATATGGCCCATGCGCATTGCATGCTGGATACCTAAGACTACAAATACACAAACTCAGGTTGTGTAATACTCATTGCTTTTCCACTGCAACAATGGTTGCATGAACGTGCCTCAATGTTACGTTACACGTACATTTCCTGTCTTGTTAATAATAGAAATGGTTAATTTACACTTATTTTATTTCATTAAAATTTGGAATTCCCATGCAAATGTGTGGTGTATGTGGAAGTCATCCTTCAAGAGTGTCATGGGTGGGGGGAGGGGGTTCTGAGAACCATCATATAGCAATAATATCATTAAAAGTCATATAGATCCCATTAAAATATGCTTATATCAACATCTTGTAATGAAATCCCCGTGATATCCAGTAATCATCTCTGAGGAATTTCAGTCAACTATGCAATACGAGAAAATAAATGATGGAAATGGATTCATCTGTTGTGATGAGTCTGGCATTTGTGTGCTGTAAATAATATAAACTCATTATCATCCTTTCACCATGTACAGTATAACACAAGAAACTATCCATATGTAACATCTGTTTATGTCTGCAATACAGTGACATCACCTATAATTTAGTTCTCTGAATAATAATAATAATAATAATAATAATAATAATAATAATAATAATAATAATGTTGCCTGAATCTTACATACCAACTAATGAACTTCTATATGCAATACTATATTAGTCTAAAATGTTAATATTAAAACACTTAAAAAACACTCCAACATGTTTCGATCATTATTCAGATCATCTTCAGGGAGCTCGTAGGTTCCTTGCTAAAGTCACTGAATTTAAAATTTAAAAATGTTAAAGGTCAATTGTGGTGATGCGGCAGCATGACGTTTGGTGTGTGTGCGTGGCCATGCACACACACGAAACGTCATGCTGCTGCATCACCACAATTGACCTGTAACATTTTTAAATTTTAAATTCAGTGACTTTAGCAAGGAACCTACTAGCTCCCTGAAGATGATCTGAATAATGATCGAAACATGTTGGAGTGTTTTTTAAGTGTTTTAATATTAACATTTTAGACTAATATATTATTGTATATAGAAGTGCATTAGTTGGTATGTAAGATTCAGTGAATTAATAATGCACGGTGAAACAATAAAATTAATCAGGTTGCCTGTTTAAACCACTGCATTGTCTCTCAATTTACACTTAGAGTGTATTACTTAAACATTTTTCTAAATCAAATGTGGCAAGATAAGGTTTTGAACCCACGTGTAACAAAAACATACGTGAAACCATCAAGGCCTAGGAGTGACGTTTCTATCAGTTCTTCCCTTTTACTGTAGAGTTGCTCATCATCTTCAAGGGCAGGCAGGAAGGTTGTGTTTCTTTTCTGGTAACCTATCATCAGAATCATTACTCTTGCTCTGAACACCGAAGGCTATGCCTGTAAAACAGCAAGCCAGTATATGATGAATAAACACTCTCAATACCATTCCTTTTAAACAACAGCCATTATTTTCATAACAGTGACCTCCTTCATCAAACAAATTTTGTCAATTCATCCACTCTTAAGATATATAAAAATGTACTCTTCATATTTCGTGCACTAAATTCTTTTTGTACAACGGTATTATCAGGGCCAAGCACGTATCTTCCCCAATGAATCACTGCTACTGTTCTTGTATATGACAGACGAAGGCCAGTCAGTACATGCAAATTACGTTTGACTTTTCTCTTGTGTTAGTTGCCCAGCAGGTCAGAAAGGAATGGGCATCACATTGATAAACTCACTCCTCATAACAACCCTGATGATGCAGATACAGCAAGCCTCTGAAACACTCATAATGTGTTTCACTGTTGGAGAAGTTGACCCCATACTCTTGTCGATATGCATGACAGCTGATTGCTAAAGCAGTGTGCAAGTATTGTGGTATGAGTTTTTGGATATGTCATAATCCCTACTATTTTATATTATTATTATTATTATGCATGAGAGTGGTATAGCACTATACCACATTCTAAATCTGGGTATTAATCGCAAGTGAGTGGTTAGTTTTGTGCTTCAACCGGTTTCCTGTAGAAAGGGCCTTTGATACCTGGTGGGCCTCAGAAGTGGTGTGGATGTACTAACAAAATGAAAAATTGCTGTCCCTGCCAGAAATCAGACACTTGGTTGTCCACGCTATAGTCAGTACTCTGCCAAAAAATCAACTGTCTTGACTTACAATCAACACAAACACATTTATGAAAATAAAAATTAAGGATGAGTGCTGGAGTATTTAGGGTCTAATAATTTTGAAATGTGCACACTTACCATTTGAAGATCTAGTTGACCTGGTCCGATTAAGACGAGGATTTAAACTTTTCTTAGTAATCATAATTGATAAAGACCTCTTTAAAGGTGTGTCAGTAGTGGGTATATCATCAAGGCTGATCCCTAAAACAACAGTTATCATTCCATTGACACTATCTACAACACCATGCAAAAGTCAAACTTATATAGCAATGTAAGTAGGACAACCATGCAAAAGACAACATCCAAGGAAAAAAATTTGTGATATATAATAGTCAATATTAGTCCTGGTATTACCCAGTGTCTTGGCATTTTCCTGCCTGCTCTGTTCCAGCAACTGGGACCGTGCCTTTTTGGCTAATGTTTTGCGTGCATACACAGCATTCTTCATTATCACAGGCATATTGGCATCCAGTCGTGCTTCTTCAGCAATATGTTCAAAGAATTCTAAAACAAAAAATAAAACTAATACCTTAATACAGATGTGGTGTAAAGGCATCAGATTATTTTTTTAGTAGGTAAGCACTGTAGTAGACACACTTAATAAGAAGTGGGTAGATTTTTGAAATTTATTTTGAAATATGATCCATATTAATATGAAAATTCTGACTGAATATAGACACACATAATATGAAGGCAATATTGTATTCCCTTGTACCTACTTCGCAGTTTCTTCACATCTGGAAGTATTTTTGTGCGCAATGCGGATGGGCTAATGTCAGTCTGTAGTGCACCCTCTAGATGGTGTACCGAATCTTGTGCCACACGTAACCGGCGCTCTGCTTCTAAACGTGCTGTAACTTCCAAACGCAGCTCAGCTTCTGGCAGTTCTTGCTCTGTAAGCAAATCCTGCAGACCCCATACAACTTACTATCATGGGAACATAAATATGTCTCAAGTTCTGGGATGAAGTTAATGATGCCTGTTTCCCCTCAAATGCTCCAAAGTGTAGGGCTTGGCTAGCAAGACCTATGACTTAATAATTACACAATTTAGTTATTCATTTCTGTACATAATCTCCACTTGTACAGATTCAAACTCTGTTACATATAATCAATACAACCATGAAGTTTTACACCAATGACAGTCAGTTCAAAAGAAACAGTTCAACAAAACTAGTGTGTCTGTTTAATCTGTACATCTATACACAATTTCACATGTGTAGGTCCAGAGGTTTATTTGTTGTTCCCATCAAGCCTAAGGTGGATACAGTTTTTACATGGTCATCCACTTTGCTTTACATTCTACAATAGAACCATCTTAACAGGCTGGAAAATTTTTGAAAAATCAGTTCCACCTTCCTCATCTTTGTCTGGCTTGGCAATAGTGAAGGGGGTTTTTTTAATTGGGAGAGGGGTGAAGGCAGCTATAAGGAGAAATCAATATTATCTGATGGATGTAAAATTTAACACAGTCTCCAAATCTTGGTGGGGGGGAGGCAGAATATTCATATATTCTTACGTGTTATTGAAACAGCACGTGTTTATGAAACTTACATTTAAAGAAGAGAGTAGTTGTTTAGAATTTTGGGAAATGATTTGCTTTTCCTCCTCCAAAACTTTAGCTCTCAATTCATTTTCTTGAAATCTGGAAAAGATACAAAACATAATACAAATTTCAGACTTCTAACAAAGAAAATATGCTGTAAAAGAAATGTTCAAAACACTGTGGTCAAAATAATTATTATTCCTGTAAGACAAACTGTTTGCAAAATATTATGGCCCACATATGTTTTGCTTCACAGTTAGAGGATAAAACAGGTATTTTAATATACAGAAGGTACTGAGGCAACAACATATAAGATCAGCTTCATATCACAGGCCCAACTGAGCAGGTTCTTTTCTCTCTTCTTCACCTAAGGCTGGGGAGAGAGCGAATCTCTTGATGTAATATTATATTAATATATTAATAATGTTGTATTTTAATCAGTCAATAAGGCAGGAGTGCACAGATCACAGGTGCCAGGTCATTTGGGTGACTAAATTGTGTATGGTGGTACCTAATATCTGTGTGTCCACAATATGGAACTTCACATGATGTGACTATTGTGGCACCTACAATTTTAAGGTGGCTTCTGATTTTTTAAAAATTTGTGGACCCCTGTAATAGGGGATGAAGTCCAGTTAAAGTGATATTGTAATAACAATAATACTGAAATGTAATATGTAATAAATATAATGAAATATAATAATGAAAGTCCAGAATAATAATGCAACTAATGAAGATGGTGTAGTGGTGATGTTTTAGGTTTGTATTTGGGACATACATGGTTCAAATACTGGTCAGGTTCCTGACAGTGCTGATGGTAAATGTGATTCTTTTCAGTCTACCCAGTACATCATTGTGCAATACCAGTACATCCTTGGTACTGGATTATCAAGTTTGACTCATGATGCAACTTCAGAGTTGATGACTCATCATTTGTGAATAGTCACAGCCAGCCAGCATGAAAATATTCACCTCTAAACCATCAAACAAATGTCTTGTAGATCCCATAACTTATGTTTTTACAAATAAGTACAAATAATATTGACAAGTGACAACATATGCCAGCAAAATTGTGTCTCTGCAGACTGAAAATGTAGGATATGATTACTTTGTTCTGAACCCTTACAAATAATAATTGCTTATATCATGATTATTTGTGATCATCTCTGCATCTTGTATGATGCTACATAACTTCTGCAGTTAAAGTATTTAAATAATGTATGAATCAGTGGAGTTTATGCTATTCCAAAGCATTTCAACATGTCCTCTTACTGTCTTGTACAGAACATATATGAAGCTGAACAGCTCTGTTAGTATACTGGCTAGGCTGTAGGCTGGATGGTGAATGAAGTGTAGTTCAATGTCCAGCCAAACCAGAGATTTTTCTCTTCTCCATAGCTTCCAAACTGGCTCCTATTCAGTGGGTACATGGGGCTAGTTCCCAAGGACTGAAGTGGTGAAAGGGTGCAGAAGAACACCCATCTGCTCCTTAATGTCAAGGTTAAAGATATGTGGAACTATACGTTCATTCCCCCACATGCCTTCATGGTATGCAAGAGGGTGGTGTTACTCTTACAGAATACAAATGAAGCAACACAATTCTGTGTCACAATGTTATGTTCACAGATAATGGTTATAAAACACATAATATACATTCATTTCTATTTCTATGTGCTGTCTCTTGCCTGGTTAGATGATCAAAACCAATTTATACAGTGCATGGGCAATCTGTGAACTGGGTTGTGCATAGTCAGTGACCATGTCAATGGACTGACAAAAGGCTGTCCCTTGAGCCCTATCCCTTTGGTATGTGTGAATGAGGAGGAAAGCAATGGAGTGTGGGTTGGAAGGTCTGTTCCTTCGGAGAGCAAGTGTTGCAAATCACTCTTATTTTGCATGTTATATGTATGGTAAAGCACTTGGATACTCTTGGTTCTGCGAGGAAGGTATTGCTGAGTGCCCAGACTAGCCAATATGTAGGCTGGATTGTATTAATTTTGTATAGGGCTAGTTTCTGTGTTTTTTTTACTTGCTGAGCACACATGGGATTTTAAATCCAACTATGCTGTAATCTTTCTGGGAGGTATGGGGCCAGGAACAAGAGGATTTATGCAGACTAGGCAGTCCAAATTATTATTATGTAAGTCTTTGGTATTGACAGTGCCCTTATTTGTTCATTCATTATTTATTCACTATCAGAAGACACTGCTGATTTAATGCCTAGGAGGGACTGAACTCACAAGTGTTGATCTTCTCTTTCTTAGTACTGTTCTGTTTATTAGTAACTGGTGTATAGATTTCATTTGATATACTATACACACATATGCACAGTTACTTTATCAGCTGTATGTTTAAATATACCCTTGTTATTTGCTGTATTAATGGTTTCGCATTTCTTTGTGGTTGTTATATCCAGGCTGTATAAAGTGAGACTGCCATGTAACAAAATGATGCTATAGAAATATAGAACCTACTCCAACAGACCATCCAATGAACATCTGGTTCAAGATTGAAGCTAAATGAAGCAGGTATTGAGAGGAATACTAAAAGGATGCAAGACAATACCTCTCTTCTATCTCTTGTTTCTCTTCCAACAGACACCGCTGCTCTTCTTCAATTCCCTGTAAATGAATCTGCAAATTCTGGGCTGCATATGATGTTTGACTGTTCCGACCATCTGACTGATGTAGACTTTGGAGGATATTCTTCTTTTCTTCTTCAAGTTCTGACAAATTTTTCTGCACAAAACATACTGAATGACATGAAGGTATTCTAAGCAAAGCACAGTAAAATAATTTACATGTTATTTAGTTGCATTTTTGTGGTTTGGTGTATGTACTTACCATAAGACTTTGTGTCGTACTCTGAAGTGCCTCTTTGTCTTGCTGCACCATCTTCATGGCTGCAATTGTCTCTTCATATTCTAATTTCCTAATTTCATGCTCCTTTTGGAATTCTTTAATCATCTGTTCCAGGCGTCGCTTCTCTTCATCCAAAGCCACATTCAACTTCTCCAATTCCTATGAGAACATTTCAAATGCATTGTAAGTTTGTATGACAATAAATGAAGCAGTATGAGAATAACTGTTGTTGCTGGTGTTAGTTGTAGTAGTACTGGTGGTAGTGGTGGTGATAGTAGTAGCAGCAGCAGCAAACTTAGGAGTAGTAGGCATTGCTGCTGCTGTTGTTTTACTCTTGTTACTGCTGCTGTCTCATTGCTATCTTCATCACCACCACCATCATTGTCATCACATTGCTGCTGTTCAGCTTCTTCTATTACACTATGTGACACAATGCTGTCCTGTTCTCTACTGCCAGAAGGAAAAGGCGTGCCTGTTACGAAGAAGATGCATAGCATATGGAGGACAGAATATGTACAATTTGATATGTGTGGGAAAACAAGACAGCAATTTCCCTATATTTCCAGTAACAAAGTCTATTCTGCCACTTTTCCCACCTACACTTCAAATCTGATTTTAAATTAGAAACTAATGTGCGTGAACTTGACATGTGTTTACCACTTCTAACGGCAATATTTTTCTACTTCTGGCTGATCTGTGTGGTTAATATAAATTTCGGATGAACTCTTCAGGGAAGATGTTCCTTATGGTACTGTTAGATGC
>Ga0209737_10003727_pt1 | contig 10646 bp, 23 predicted proteins | sample TergutCu122P3_FD_187284 | JGI IMG/M metagenome (GOLD analysis project Ga0209737, IMG submission 187284) | Cubitermes ugandensis P3 segment gut microbial communities from Kakamega Forest, Kenya - Cu122 P3 (SPAdes) (version 2) | ecosystem: Host-associated > Arthropoda: Insects > Digestive system...
TTCACCTCTTTTATTTAATTGTCTCTGTCTATATGTTTCTCCTTACTTTCACCCAATGTGGTACTTGTGTTGGTGATAACCCTGTCGATCCATCTATCCATTTGCCTTTCCATTTTATTACTTTGACCTCTACATGATCGTCATCTTCTCCACATATAACGTTTTCCCAAGCAGCATCCAAGTCGTCCTCGCTGGTTAGAATATCATATTCTACAAGACCATCTTTGTCTGACACCTCAAAAGTGTAAACATAGATGACTTTACCCCAAGTAGGATTTCTTAATTTAAGATACTCATCCAGAATATGTTTTGTGGATGATCTGATGGCTTCTGCCATTTTTCCAAAATTACTCATAACGGATTCTCCTGTAAAAATTCGGATGCTATTTTTTGAGCGTGTTCTAATGAATCTTCTATAAAAGTGTAGCCATCTCTAATTTCGAGTAGTATTTTATACTCTTTGCTTCCACCGTCAGGGAACATTTGTATTACTATATTATCTATTGTAAATTGCTCTTCATCATATCCCAGTCCTGCCAGCCCAATATATGCATTGTCTGCTATATCACTAACATCAAAAAGGGCTTGTTGTAATTTTGCAATACGACGCAGAACTTCTGTGTGGTTAATAATTTCACCTGTACTTTTTAGAATATATTCTTCCATTATATTTTCCTATTAATTTGATTTAATTATCTCTGTCCATTTTTATCTTCTTGTTCATCTCGTTCCTGCTGTTCTTTTCTAGCAATATCAGGACAGTTATATGGACTCCATTCTTCTTCCTTTTCTTCACGGTCGTTCCACCAGGGTGGTTCCCGCATTAATTCCCGGTCTCTCCAATGTGTGTAACTGTTGTTGTACATTTTGATTCTCCAATTGTTCTATTCTGTGCTCTAGTTCTTGTAATTTAGTATTGTCTGAATTACTCCAATGTTTTGATACAGTGGCAATACCAGCGAAAATTATAAGAACACATAATACTATTGTTGCTGGCCACGGGCTATCTATCATTTCTTTTTCCTCTTTTTTGGTTTTGGTTTGACTTCTTCAACGTCATAATCATTATATTGCAGACTGTCAAGAAGTTGTTTCTCCATCTCATCACAATTGAATGCCATATCAACGGCATCTTGTTCACTGTCTGCTTCATATTCTACTTCGGCTGAAGTGGTAAAATATAGTCTTACTCTGTATTTTTTCATATTAATTCTTCTTTATTGCTATTAGTATTATGCGAGTATCAACTCGATCTTTTTGTGAATACGGTGCATATTTAGTGGTATCTACTTCACCTGTTGTTAACCATTGTGTGACTTTCTGTTCTACCCATTCTTTGGCTTTTTTCATGCTATCAAACCATATTCCTCTATCAGGTTCAATTTCGTATCCTTCAATATTAAGATCAGCCCACCATGTATTGAATTTATCACGTTCTCCATAATTGGTTACTACAGCATGCCAACCATCTCCCCTTAAAACATACCTGTAATGTTCTTTGTCGTGAGGGGTTGGATCCATATAAACTCTAATCCATTTATATTTTTTCATATTATTCTCCTTTCATTTTACGGTTATGTTCCTCGTTCTCCCAAGCAAGATATTTCATTGCTGCTTCATGGTTAAGCCTTACAACAGGATCCCATGATTCACTTGGGTCATCAGGTACAATAGTACGATTATCACAAACAGCCCAGTAATTAGGACTACCACACCCTGTTGCTGGAACAAATCTACCCTTGCCAGGAGTTTGTTTTGTCTTAAATACTTCATTATAAACCCAAGGCATAATTCACCTCCTCCCTAACGTTTCGTCTCATTTTTGTCGGGTGGTATTTTAACTTCAGTTCTACAATAACCACAAAACCACCGAGTACATTCAGGTATATAATTGCGGTTGGAATGTTTAGGATAACATAAAGTGCCACAAGCTTGGCATTTAATCGGATCAGGTGCTTTCATTCTCATAGTGATAAAATTGCTAGAACTATTTCGTCAGTCATTCTGGTACAACCATTGTCCAGAACTATATTGATTTTATTCATAATCTCTGGTCTTTTCATTCCGAGATTTGTCAATGCTATAACAGCATTTTGAATGTATTCGTCATTCTCATTGAAGCTGACAGCATTTTTGTGCTTGGCAGGAACTTTCGGTTTACGTCCATCAATGACAAATGTTGCATACATACCCTTGTATTCAGCGAGTGGTACAGCATTGGCATAATTAACAATGCCTTTACGACGCTTTGCTACCTCTTTGGGATCACCATAAACATCCTCATAGTGGTAATATGTATGTTGTATCGGTCCATCTATTGTCATGTGTCTACCACAGTTACAATAGATTAAGACACCACTTCGTGATCTTTCTGTATCATATATAAATTTTTCACCGCAGTCACATTTAATGACCACAATGCCGATAATATCATCTATTTTCATAATTTATTTAATAGGTGGTAAAGGATAAGGAACATACTGACTTACATCACGTCCACGAGAATAAAGTTCCCAAACCAGAGAACTTGATATTCCAAGATGTGATCCTCGTAAATATACAATTTGTATGTTAGGATTGATTACTTCGTAGGCTTGTGCAACAGTCTCTTCATAGAGATAGTCTGATGTACCACGAATGCCACGAATCAGGTGAGTGATACCATTAGTGTCACAATATTCTGGAACAAGCCCGTCGTATTTGACAATCTTAATGCTTTTGTCAAACATGCGACCTTCAAATACTTCATTTCTTTGAAGAAAGCAATTGGTACGATGAATAATATCATCAATATCAAACCGATGTTTTTTGGCAGGATTGTTTGCAAATATAATGTCAATTTTACCAAAGATTCTTGCTGCTTTGAGTAGAATGTCTAAATGTCCGTTTGTAAATGGATCGAATGAGGCAGGATAACAGGCTTTTGTCATAATTTCAATAATGTTGTTAGTATAATGTCTATGTTCTGATATTCCCAGTACGGAATTTCAATTAGTTTGATATTGTTAGTTTTACAGTAGTCACGTTTAATCTGGTCACGAATTTGTATTGTTTCTATGCTGTTGCCGGCATTAACTTTTGTTTTACCATAATATATTTGTTTATAGTGATGAGTACCCTGAAATTCAATTACAACATTATAATCTGGTAAATAAAAATCAAATCTTAATGGTTGCTTGTATCTACATCCATCAAACGAGTATTGTTCGATAAATTCAATTCCATGTTTGCACAAGAATTGTGCTATGGTTTGTTCTCCCTTAGATGTAGCACATTTAGGACAATCTGTGCTGTGCTTGATTTTATTAAATTTTGTTTTCCAAACACACCCGCATTGTTCGTTCATACAAACGAAAGTAGATTTAGAGCTTGCACTGCCACCCCAGCCATCCGTTTGCAACTTGATAAGAGGCTTATTGTTTTTCAGCCACGCTATTGCCATTTTTTCTGTAATTTCTTCTTTGCCCGAACACCTTGAGCATCCAGTGTTCCTGATGTTTTTAAAAGAAGCTGGCCATTCATATCCACATCCATCTACTTTACAATAGAAAATAGAATGAGCTTTTATATTGCCTCCATATTGTTTCAGTTTTATGGTTGGCTTGTTCTTTTCTAGCCATTCTCTGGCTTTGTTTTCTGTAATTTGAAATTTACCGGCACATTGTGGGCATCCTGTTGGATTCTTTGATTGCCTAATATAAGTAAAACGTGTTGGCCACACACAATCACAATCACTAACTTTACAATAAAAATATGATGTTGATTGGCTACCACCGCCCCACGTTTTGAGTCCAATTGTTGGTCGGTTTTCTTCAAGCCACTGGACACATTCTTGTTCTGTAGTTCTCATACTGATTACTCATAAATGTATCAGCCCGGCAAGCAAGAATCAATCTACCACAACGGAAACTGCCAGAATCCGGGCGTGATACTTATGTTGGAATTACTTCCGTTGTGGTAATAGTATTACCCTTTGTGGTTGGATCTTTAATTACTGAAGCCAATATGACAATGGCAGTTAAACAATTATCAAGATAATCTTGTACGGTATATTTCTCAAATGCACCATCTGGATTGTGCAGTTCTGCTTTTAGTTCATTGAACGTATTGATAATGGTGTCAAGTCTGTTAATCATATTTATTTTTCGTTAAGAATTATAAAATCGTAATTATAGTTTTCAAACTGAGGAGCATTTTGATCTCTTAAATGCATTCGTTCTTCGGTTATTCCATCTCGTTGTTGTAATGATTGGAATCTATTGTCATCATTTCTGACAACTAATATTTTCAATTCACACATATCCCAAAATTCTACCAATGGCAATAACACCCAGTTCAATACCAAATCATAGTCTACAGATGAATTATGATAACCATTAAAATACAAAATGATTTGATTACGCATAAAAGGCCACGTAATATCCTTCAGCTTCTCATGTGCATCACGATCACTGAATACAATCTGACCAAGCTTCTTCCTGCATATTCTGAATGGATCACCATTCATTATATCGTGTCCAAATGCCTCGAAGAGTTGTGTTATAATAGTTGGCTCTTGTATTGCTGCATGGCCGATAGTATCAATGTCCACATGTAATGCCCTGGGAAACAATTTCTGAGCAACGTAATTCTTGCCTGAGCCTGATTTTCCTGTGATTCCTATAATCATTTGCGTTTCTGGACTTTCTTGGGTGGGGTTATCGTATCTTTCTGCAAAGAGAATTGATTGTCGTTTAGCATTCTATTGTATTTCCAATAAGAAGCACACCTGTTAATGGTTGGTATTATTGCGTCATTGGTACAATCAAGTTTATGACTGTGAACTTTAATCATCTCAAACAATGCTTTCATCATTCCTGGCATTATACCAGACGGGTCATCATAGGTATCATCAAATTGATCGTTTGCAAACATATATTCGATAATATCTATGATGCCTCTAAATTGATCACAAAGTAATAATTTGTCATTCTTTGTCATATTACTTTTCTGGTGTTGGAGGAGGAAGCTTATGTGCCAACTTACCCCAGTCTTTGGCTGGTCTGAACGTGTACATTTTAGGTTTTTTGTTTGTCATGTTATGGTAGTGAGTTAAAACTATACTTACCATTGTTTTATGAGCAGTTATGCCCTCAAGCTTACTGCCACCTCTCATTTTTTCTCTGATGAAACGATATGCTGCATATTCAGGATCGTTTTCGTCTTGTGACCATAGCCTGTGCAGAAAGTCATTTGCAAAATCCGCATCAGTCAATAGACGATATTGAATTACAGCATGTGCAGCCGGAGAAATAAGTTTTACTGTTGAACCTTTTCCCTTTAGATGGTTATCTGGAATGGTGGCAAATAACATTGGCATTTCCTCTGCGTATTTCAATACTTCTTCGTACTTTGCTATATGTTTAGCTTTGGCAATACGATGTCCCCAACTATAAGTTAGAGCATGAGGATTATATCGTAACATATGGTTGACCACTCCTGTCATTATAGCTGATGGTGTAACGCCATCACCCCTAGTCATCTTTATGGTTTGACCAATTGTCCTTGCGAGAATACTGTCAATTTCCATAAGTTCTGCCTGTGTAACACCAAAGTTAAACATTACTGGGACTTCTGGATATTGCAGATCTCTCAGTGCCCGGAGTCTGTGTTGTCCATCACACAACAGACCGGCATACGAGATACTCATTGGACTGAATGTGAACCACCCCTGTCGTTTTATTTCTTCGGCAAGATGTTGTGCTCTGGCAACATTAATATTACGATTGTTTGTATTAACGTCATCAAGCAAATACGAAATAATGTCCTTGTTTAATAAAATGTACTTCTTGTCGGGCTTACCACTTTTGACCAATGCTTTAAAAACTGGTAGTGACATTTTTTCTGGTTTAATACTCATAATTCGTTCCTTTCATTGTTAAATTGTTCAAAGTTCTGTCAATTGCTAAGATTTTGGTAGAAGAACTGTTGACTTGTCAACAGTTGTAGAGAGTAGCGGGAGTCGGATTTGAACCGACACTTTCAGACTCCTAAAGACTGTGCCTCTGCCGTTGGGCTACCCCGCCTTGTTTGTTCTGGACTTACATTTCTATGATTTATCTTCATAAAACTGATACCATCCCATAGTCCATGATCCAAACACGAATGAGAGTAATATAGCTAAGTCTGCTCCAAAGAATGGAATTATTCTGCTCAACACCAATAGTGCAAATAGTCCAGCAATTGATGTTGCAAAGTATGCTATTGTTCTCATTTTAGTTACTAATGTTTTCATAATGGTCGGGGCGGGACTCGAACCCGCAAGCCCTTTCGGGCACCAGCACCTCAAGCTGGCGTGTATGCCATTCCACCACCCGACCTATTTGTATTGTCGAAGGTGAGAGTCGAACTCACATCCCTGTGAAGGGCGGGGGTTTTAAGCCCCCTGCGTATGCCATTCCGCCACTCCGACTATTTCTTTTTCTTTTCTTTCTTTTCCACTGGAAGAATCTGATCTAATACGGTTACTGGCATAGCAATCGAAAGACCTCCACGGGATTCAAAAGTTGATACTTCAAAGCAAAGAATAACCATTAGTTCATTTGGTGCGAATTGCTGTATTATCTGTTGATTGCTTTCTGTTTGAACGATTGAAAAATTCAATTGTATTGTCTTTTTCCAAGCAGCTTGTAATTCCGTGAGGAATTTGTAGGTCACTTGCTTGATTAATGCCAATTCAATAGTGGTTAATGGTCGTCTTGCACTTAGCGCAGGTTCTCGTCCACCACCTAACAGTCTATCTATTAATGGATAACAGATTGATGTATTAATGTCGAGAGCTATATGTCCAAGAAACTTGGAATATGATATACCGTTATCAAGCTTAGCTGGTGTTTCAATACTTAATAGGTTATAATATGATGGGTTATCAAGACCAAAAGTGAATTCGCTATAACTCATTTGGTCAACGGCTGTTAGTTTAGCTTCAAGAAAACAAGGTATCATCGAGCTAACCTTGGCGGCAAATTTACGTGCTACTCCTTCGTGTATTACATGTAATGTCTTCATCCGAGATTTGTCAACTCGGTTAATACGGAAAGGATCTCTACGTTTTTTACGTTTTGGTGGTGTGGTTTCTGATTTCGGTGATGGCTTATCACCTGCCATCATACTCAGAATGTTCATTACCTCATCTTGTGATAGTATTTCGCTTGCCATATTCTCTTCCTTGTTGCTAGGAGTTTCTTCCTTTTTAGGTGGCGGAAATGGTCCGCTACCAAACAAAGCATTTAGCTCTTCAGGAGACAAAATTTCAGATTTTTTCAGTGGATTTTCACTTTTTTGTTCGTTTAACATTTGTCTTTTTAACCGTTAGTTCACCTGATTTAACACGCTTATTGATGGCTTTGATTACTTTCGTAAAGTCCCTAATATCACTAACAAGCTCTGGATCATCTTGTGATAGATTTTCTAGGATATTTCGTGTTGTCTCAGGTTCAATGTTTGTTAATATTTCTGCAACCCTCTCTACTCCATTAAATTCGATGAGTTTATCATTTGATAGCCTAACCTTCAGTTCATTTTCAACAATTGTAAGCACATCTCGGTTTACCTTCCAGGTTGTTGCAATACGTCGAAGTATAGCAAGTTGTCTTTCTGGTGGTAAACATTCAATGATAAATGCCGCTTGTGCATCACTTAAACATGATGTTATTATTGCAATGGTTTGCGGATGTTCATCTGAAATAGCATTGATAATACTTAAATTATCAACTTTTTCTAAAAACTTAAATGGTTTTTGTTGTTTTCTCATATGCTGTTCCTTTATACGGATGATAGGACTCGAACCTATAACACTCGGATTAGAAATCCGATTCTCTATCCAATTGAGATACACCCGCTCATTTGTTAAGGCTTCTGACAGAATCGAACTGTCGTCCGAGGATTATATGGTAGCTCGACGCACGAGAGACCACAAATCCACTGTAATAACCACTATACTAAGAAGCCGGAGCGGATACTGAGAATCGCACTCAGATCTGTAGCTTGGAAGGCTACCACATTGACTATTATGTTATATCCGCATTAAGAACTTGGATGTTTCAGGTTGTAACATTTCAATAGTAATTCTATCTCTTTCTGTGTACGGGATACGAATTAACGGAATGTTATTTTGCAAGCAATATTCATCTTTCATTTTATCGTATCGTTTTGACAATTATAAAATGTTATGTAATATCCTTTTTGTTTATGTTCGGACGGTAAGCGTTCTAACACTGTTAGTTTGCCAAAAACTTTACCTGTGAAATCAACTATCCGTCCCATAAATTACGAGGCTAATTGTTTAATAACGGCATACATGTCATCAATACTATCCATCATGTCGTAAGTCTGACTGTGTCTGCTACTCAATGCAAATTTGCGATTAACTAGGTCTAAGTATAGATTGCCATTGCCGTCTTCACCCTGGAAAAATCTATCCCATTGTTCTTCAGTTAATAGACCTTTGACATCTAATTGCTCAAGAGCCAAGTTGTCAAAACTTACTACCTTAAAACCTCTAATTACTTGTGTCAAAGATTGCTTTAAGTGCATCTGATTTATATCAACAGTGATACGACACCTATCGTAAAAATCTGTACCTCTCCGAAAGCACTTATATCCCAGGATTAACAGTTTTAGGTCATGATCGTAATATTTTGCTAAATCATGAATGGAAATTATTCCATTAATTACGTGAAGAACTGCATTTGGAAATTCTTTAAGTGAATTAATAAACTGTTCTTCGCAATAACGTTCAACTGAAACTCCAAGACCAAATATCAGTCCACTATCTCTGAGTACTCTGAGCCTGTGAATGTTAGCAACAAAATGATAATAATTGATGGTAATATTTGCAATAACTTGTCTTTCCTTTAATCTCATGAGAAATTCTTCAAGGTGTGGATGACTCAGGATATTACCACCTCCAAGTGCTACCTCTGTATATGGCCGAAGTGTATCAATGAATTTTTCATTAAGAATATTACCATGTAGTCCATCTGGAGTTGAGTTTTCATGACACCATAGACAATTTCGATCACATCTATTCGTACATTTGATGTCCATACTGTTTGGAAACGCAAAGTCGAACTCATCGTCGTTGGTTTCCATGATTCGTGTACCATCACTTGCAATAGATACACTAGCATTGCCGTTGGTGTATTGACCTATCCATTTCATCTTCAAATCTCCGTTTGTTTAATAACTACTTCCGTAACTGCCAAATACTATGATCTCATCGCCACTCTTGGTGGTGTATGTACGATCATAGCTGTCGTATTCATCTTGATCTTGCCACTGTCTGAACGTAAAATATTGATTATCACGTATCGTGTCATCGACCTCGTCTTCATCGTCCCAGTTTACATTCTTGCAATATTTGTCCTCCTTGAGGATTGCTATCACTTCTTCTCTGGTGAGAATTGTTTCATTATCTTCGTCAAGATAAAGATTCTTGTCTTTTGACCATCGATCATACTCACTTTTGTCGAGGATGGTCAAACTATGAGTCGAACTCGAATTCGTCTCAAACACTCCCATTCGTACAACTGTCTTGCTCATTTTCATTCTCCTTTCTTAATGTTGTTATATCAGCCATTGCTTCTTGTTCATTGCACATAAAACACGGATAATATTGTATTCCGCCGAGTGTATGTTCTCGGCTGATTACAACATCTGGGTGTTTCGTGCAGTATCTTTCATTTTTCATTTTAATTTCCTCTGTTAACCTGCTCTATCTGCACCAACATAAGCACCTTTACCGAACAGATATTGTTTCAGTTTGGTGACATCTGTGGCAATCTCTACTACGTCGTCAGCTAAATCACCGTGTTCTTCCATCCAACAGGGGGAATCATAATCACCCCAGTTCTGTTCTTCCCTGACTTTTTTCCAGAATTCAACCGTATTGTCTACCTGATTGAACGGAGCATCGTAATAACGCACTTCCTTACAAATCTTAAAAAGATTGTCGAAATACATTTTAATACAAACTTCTGGATCATTGCTTCTACATCCTATACAAGTGAATAACGCACAAGCACGTGTGTCAGGGTTTTGTTCTTTAACTAAACGGTTAGCTGCCCTGATTTGTGCTCGTTTATATTTATCACACATGTCATAATACTTGGACCATTTGCGGTTATAGCCTTCGATTTTTACGAAATATGCTGGATTTGTACAACTGTGTTCATAGTAATCACGATATTCCCACGAACCATCATCATTGATGTGAAGGTATTGACAGTGTTTTTGCTTCTTGGTTTCTAAGAATTCACACTTCTTGCACAATTCAGCCAGTCCGGGAAAGTGATTAGTGTGATCCAGCGGAGCAATAATACCATCCCCACTTTCGTTTCTGTATGCAAGCGGTCGTGGTCTGACAGATATTGTCTCGAACTGGTAGTCATCGTTTTTCTGTACACGAGTCAGTTGACCGAGAGTTAGCGAGTGTGTGCTCGATGAATTCGTCTCGAAAACTCCTATTCTTATCGTTCTTTTTGGCATTCCGTTCTCCTTTAATGTCATTGTTAAAACTTGGCAACATACCAACGAATTCTATTACTATCCATATGATTATTGCCGCTGCAAATAATTGTACTAATGTTACTAATTCCATATTATTT
>Ga0209737_10003728_pt1 | contig 10645 bp, 10 predicted proteins | sample TergutCu122P3_FD_187284 | JGI IMG/M metagenome (GOLD analysis project Ga0209737, IMG submission 187284) | Cubitermes ugandensis P3 segment gut microbial communities from Kakamega Forest, Kenya - Cu122 P3 (SPAdes) (version 2) | ecosystem: Host-associated > Arthropoda: Insects > Digestive system...
ACAACGTCGCCACGAAACAACCGAACTTGTATCAGATGTAAATGAGCAGATTGCGTATTTGCGTTCGGCAGTTATCGGGCAGTTGATTGGCGAATGTGCCGATGTTTTTGTTAAAAATGAAGAATCGACTTTGAACGGAACTTTCAATTCTTCATTAATAAAATGCTTACCTGAAATTTCGGCAAAGGCTTATAAAAAATGTTCGGAAATTGCCTGCAAAAAAATCTACAATTCAAACGAAGTGCTCGATGTTGAGCTTGGTGGTTATAAAATAATTCTCACACTACTCGACCATTATGTAACAGCTGTATTGAATCCCGAAAAAGCCTACTCGAAACAGCTTTTATTGCGCGTACCCGAACAATACGAAACTGCGAGTGCAAGCGATTACGAAAAAATTATGGCGGTGCTTGATTATATTTCGGGAATGACCGATGTGTACGCACTCGATTTGTACCGAAAAATTATGGGAATGAGTATGCCGAGTTTATGAGCTAAAAGCTATTCTCACGCTTAAATTTCCGAATAAAAAACCAAAGGGTAATCGCAGTAACCACTACAGCAATACCATCCGAAACAGGCAATGACATCCAAACACCGTTCAGTCCGAAAATTGGCGGAAAAATGAACAAACAAGGAATCAGAAATAAAAATTGCCGCGTCATGCTCAGAAAAATTGAAATTTTAGCCTTTCCTATGGATTGAAAAAAGCTGGAAACAACAATTTGAAATCCGATAATCGGGAAAAATATTGCAGAAATTCTCAATGCTTTTGCCGCAACTTCTATCATTTCGACATTCGCTGTAAACATTCGCGCCATAAGATGTGGCATAAAAGTTGCCAAAATAAATCCGGTAGTCGAAATTACGGTAGCAATAATTACAGTAGTTCGTAGCGTGTGAAACATTCGGTCGAAATTTTTCGCGCCGTAATTATAGCCCCAAATCGGCTGCACACCTTGATTCAGTCCGATAAGAATCATAATAATCAGCACCAAAATGCTGTTTACAATGCCCAAAGCACCAACTGCCAACTCGCCACCATAATATAACAACTGAATATTGATAATCACAATTATCAGACTTGTAGCCAATTGCATACTGAAAGGCGAAAGCCCGATGCCGAGAATGGATTTAACAATATCGGCATTCAGCTTGAAGTTTTCGCGTTTGAAGCGAATATTGGATTCTTTGCGGAAATAATGCGACATTACCCAACAAACACTTATTGCCAAGGAAATATTGGTTGACCAAGCAGCACCTTGTATTCCCATATTCAGGCTGAAAATAAAAATTGGGGTTAAAACAATATTCGTTATGGCGGAAATAATCATTGTCCACATGGCTTTTTGAGGATAACCCGAAGCGCGCATAATGTTATTAAAGCCAAAAGTTAATGCTGAAAGAGAACCGAAAGGAATAATAATGCGCATATAATCTTCGGCATACTGAATAATATTGTCTGTTGCGCCAAAAAGACGAAGCAGATCGCTCATGAAAATATAGGAAATTATTACGGCAAAGCCCGAGATTATGAGTGTAAGAATCAGCGCGTTTCCCAAAATCAGTTCGGCTTTTTCTTTGTCTTTTTCGCCCAACGCAATAGAAATTCGCGTCGAAGCACCGGCACCCACCAACATACCGAATGCCATTAGGATGGACATAAATGGGAAAGTAAGTGCTAAACCCGAAATAGCTAAATGACCCACACCATGACCAAGATAAATTCTGTCAACAATATTATACAAAGCCATTACAACCGTACCGGTAATAGCAGGAAGTGAATAAGTCCAAATTAATTTCCCTATTCTTTCAGTTCCTAATTTGTCGCTATTTTGAGCGGGTTTTGACATTGGATAAGTTTACAATACACTCGGCAAAGATAGGCTTATTTTTCTGAAACAAATTCACTATTTTTGCCCTATTCTCATAATTTTTTTGCGGATTTAGATATTAATGATTATTTTTACGCGCCTTTATAAACTTAATTATTTAATCCTTAAAATTATGTCAGTAAACAAAGTTATTTTAGTGGGAAACGTTGGAAAAGACCCTGAAACACGTTATTTAGACAAAGACATTGCAGTAGCAAGTTTTTCGTTAGCAACCTCCGAGCGTGGCTACACAGCCCAAAACGGAACACAAGTACCTGAACGCACCGAGTGGCACAATATTGTGGCATGGCGCAAATTAGCCGAATTATCCGAAAAATACATTCGTAAAGGTTCGCAGTTGTATGTTGAAGGCAAGATACAAACTCGCAGTTGGGAAAAAGATGGAATAAAGCGTTACACAACCGAAATTGTAGCAGAAACCATCCAACTTCTTGGCAAGCGCGAAAAACAAGATGAAGCTCCACAGAATCATGCTTCAGCGATAGATAATACTCCTGTTTCAGAAGTTTCGGCTTCGGACAGCGAGGGTGATTTACCATTTTAATTAGTTACGAGTTACAAGTTACGAGTTACGAGAAATCTGTAACTTGTAACTCGTAACTCGTAACTTGTAACTTGTAACTAAACTTATGGCACTAATAAAGTCAGTACGCGGATTTACTCCAATTATAGGAAAAGATTGTTATTTGGCTGAAAATGCAACCATAATCGGCGATGTAATCATGGGCGATGGTTGCAGCGTTTGGTTCAACGCAGTACTTCGCGGCGACGTAAATTCCATCCGAATCGGCAATCATGTGAATATTCAAGATGGCTCGGTACTTCATACGCTTTATCAAAAATCAGTCGTTGAAATTGGCGATTATGTTTCAATCGGGCACAATGTTATTGTGCATGGCGCAAAAATTGATAATTACGCATTGATTGGAATGGGAAGCACATTGCTTGATTATGTTGAAGTGGGCGAAGGTGCCATTGTTGCAGCCGGTTCGGTTGTGTTGAGCAATACAAAAATTCCGCCCTATACACTTTGGGCAGGTGTTCCGGCGAAACAAATAAAAGAAGTTGAACCCGAACAGACAAATGAAATAAACCGAAAAATCGCACATAATTATGCGATGTATTCAGGTTGGTTTGCGGAAGAATAGAGCATAAAAAAAATCTCGGCAAAATCTTTGTTACAAAATTTTGTCGAGATTTATATGTACAAGCATAGCCTGCTTGATATTGGCGGATAAGGCGCAGCCTGTGTCCGAAATATAGAAAACGCCTTTCGGCTCTCTGATAAATCCCGTAATTATTCTTTTATTGATATAAATCCATCAAAACATAAATCTTCATCCAATTTTGCCCAATGTATTCCAAATGGCGAAAATTCATAATTATTTCTTTCCTCGTCTGAAGCATTCAAAAGTGGTTTATAATCTTTCAATGGCAAATACGCCACACTTCCTTGATTGTTTTTCAAGTAAATATTTTCCGTATCAAACCATATTTTATACATTGTTTTCATTTGATTAATTCTTAAAATGTTCATTCCAACGGGCAATAATTATTTCTTTGTTTTCTTCTATTGCCACTTCAGCCCATCGTAATTCACGCGGCTTGAGCCCTCTGTTTTCAATAAGTTTAATTTCCGGACAAATCTGAAATCGTGCTTCTGAACTATCCACGCTAACGTGTACGTGAATCGGCAAATGGTCGTTTGAGTAAAAGTAAAACCTCATACCCAAGTAATAAAATAAAGTAGGCATAAATTTAAAATTATTTTCTTCTGCAAAGATAAAACTTTTTCCTCAAAAACAAAAAAACGGCAAAATCTTTGTAACGAGATTTTGCCGAGTATTTATCGCTTCATTCTTTTTTCCGTACCTCCATCATCATACAAAATAATGAACATGTCGCTTTATTGATTTTATTTGTTTTTTTGCTCAGTCTTATCTAACAATCGACAAGAAAGTTTGGTCTGTGCGGAATCTTGCAAATTCCATGTCGGTCATTGCTTTTCTGGCAAGATTTCTGTCTCTCTGAACTGCAGTACGCAAGTTGTTGTAAACAGCATCGCGGTCGTTTGTGCGAGCAGCAACGATAGCTTGCAAGTATGCAGTCATTCCATCCGGATTTTGAACGGCATTCAAAGTTCTGCGAGCAGCATTGTAATCGTTGTTCAAAATTTGCGTCAAAGCTGCATTGTTTGTTGCAGATTCTGCCAATAATGTTCTTGCTCTTGTGTGTTCGCCTGTTTTCACATAAAGAGTTCCTAAAGCCTGATTCAAATCTGCATGAGTGCCGGCAGCTCTTCCGAAAAATTCTTCTGCCTGATTGATCTCGCCATTCAACATAGCTACCAAACCCAAGTTGTAGTTTACATCCGGATTGTTGGCATCAATTCTTGCCGCTCTTTCAAAATATTGGTGAGCTTGAGCTCTATTTCCTTGAAGCAAAAGCACTTGACCTAAGTTGTTATATCCGCGCAAATCGTTCGGGAAAAGTCTGATTACTTCTCTGTAAATTCTTGCTTTTTCATTTAGGTTTTCTGTCAAAGTAGCTGCGTATAGCAATTCCTCTACACTCAATGCTGCAGGGTTTGAAGTTGCTAAAGCAGTGATTTCCTCATCCGAACGTCCGATAATATTTACAGTCAACTCCATACGTGCACGACGCAATTGTGGAAGAATTTCGTCTGCAATTACTGTAAAAGCTGAAGCAATATTTCTGATTTCACGCTCGCGTACTACCGGATCTGTGTGCATAGCCAAAACGCGCAAAATCAAATCGCGGTCTTGAATTGTTGATTGCTCCATTAACTTTTGGAAACCTGCCCAATCTTCAGGCGTGAAATCTCTTCCTATCTCTACCGGCGTACGTTGTCTTCTCAGTTCTTGATTCAAGAAGTTTGCCGATACATTGGTACGTCTTTCTGCTAAGTTACGGTTCAATTCAAACGGACCATCGGGCGAAGCAGCACCAATAATGTTCAGACTTTCGATTTCTTTGTTTTCAGTTTCAGCCGCTGTTCTTACTGCTGCGGTTAAATTTCTTATATCTTGCGAACGAGTTTCGCTGGCACGCAAATTCGATTGCTCAATCAAGAAATGGATGCTTGCCTCAGTAGTTTGCTGAATAATGCGTTGGAACGCATCGGGTGCAATTGCCGGAACAAGTTCGCCTGCATTAACCAAAGTTGAAGTAGCATTTACGCCATCGGCAACTTTTACGCGCGGAATGTTTGCGCCTGCTCTGCCTCTTCTCTCAACATCGAATTCAAGAAATAATTCTGAAACTGCCATTTCAGGAACAAAAGTAAAGGTAGCCGGAATGGTGAAAGCTCCACCTTCTCTGCGGCTAATCACTGTATTGTTGCCAATAACGCGCTCGCCTTGAAAAACTCTTGGTGTTCCTCTTACTTCCTGTCCATCGAAAACCAATACAGGCGTAACTGTAATCACCGAATGTCTGTCGAAAAATCTTTCAGGAAATCTTCCATCAACACGCGCATCAATCACTCCGCCTCTTACTTCAAGCGGACTTGGGGTTGTTCTAAATAAGTTTGCAGGCAGTTCACCCATCCTGCTACAAGAAGAAAGTACCAAAACAGAGGCTAATGCCACCATGAAAAATAACTGTTTTTTCATAAGATAATAATGTTTTTGTTGTTTTGTTTGTATTTATTGATATTTAATTCTACCTTTGAACTGCAAAAATAAAATATTTTATTCAATATACCATTCAGTTTGCCCGTCATTTTAAACATTCTTAATTGTTTTTTTGATGTTTGTGTAGTTTGACTTTGGATTTACAGCTGAAACAACTGAAAAATTGCTGTTTGCAAGATTTTGAAATGATGTAAATGTGCAAGAACAGAGGCGATTGAATATTTGTTAATGTGAATCACTGCCTTCGTTGAGGCGTATTGATGACGGTTTTCTCACTGATTGGTGCTTTTCCAACTTCATTAGATAGGTGCCAAAACCTTCATAAGAAAAATAATCACACAAATGATTAAAGAAAAATTGAAATTTATCCAATATCTCAGATTTTCAAAAATCTCAAATCTGTTTCGCCTGCGCTTATCCTATCTGTTTTCGCGAAAAAAACCGGTTTTAACAAAAAATACTTTGCCGAGTTTTATATCTGTTGAACCGGCAAATTTTTGTCAATTGCAATGCCCTGAATGTCCGGTGGGAAAAGTACAGAATAAAAAATCCGAAAAACGATTTTTTGATATTTTGCAGTTCAAAAACTTGATTGATACACTAAAACCAACTTTGTGCCAAGTGATTTTTTATTTTCAGGGCGAACCTTTGTTGAACAAAAATTTGCCTGAAATGATACAGTATGCACACCAAGCCGGAATTTACACCTCAACTTCCACCAATGCACAAACGCTAAATTCAGAAACAGCAAAATCGCTCGTTAAATCGGGTTTGGATAAGTTAATTGTATCTATCGACGGCACAACGCAGGAAACTTACTCAACATACCGGCAAGGCGGAAGTTTAGAAAAAGTGCTTGAAGGTGTAAAGCAAGTAGTGAAATGGCGTAACGAGCTGAAATCAACAACTCCGCTGTTGGAAATTCAGTTTCTTGTACTAAAATCCAACGAGCACGAAATGGAAGAAATGCAACAGCTCAGCAAAATGCTTGGTGCGGATAAACTTATTTTCAAAACTGCTCAATTGTACGACTTTGAGAACGGACACAGCCTACTCACTTCAATAAAAAAATATGCACGTTACGAACAGCGATCCGATGGAAAATATTACATCAAAGGCGCACAACCCAATCGTTGTTGGCGGTTGTGGCGCGGTGCAGTAATTACCGCGAATGGCGATATTTTGCCTTGCTGTTTCGATAAAAAATCGGAATTTTCGTTCGGAAACATCACCAACGGTTCTTTTTCCGCGTGTTGGCACGGTGAGAAAGCAAATGAGTTCAGACAAAAAATCCTGCAAAATCGCAAGCAGTTTGCAATTTGCAGGAATTGTACCGAGTAAATTTAGGTTTGAGCTCCAATACAAAGAAATTTGATCCCTACCAATCTCTCTCAACCTCTCTACGCGAGCGTGGCGGTGGTTGTTGTCTGACACGTTCTTGCACCTCGCGTTCATCATCCAATAGAGTATTCAGAATTTGTTGTGCATTTTCGGGCGACATCATTGGGTCAATCGGTTGTGGTTGCTGCTGTTGTGGCGGTGGTTCTTGATTTTGTTCTTGTTCCTGTTGCTGGTCATCGCCGCCACCTCCTCTTTGATCCGGATTGTTCAACAAATGTTGCGCAAATGCCAAATTGAAACGTGTATCATTATCCAAAGGATTAAGACGTAATGAATTTTTATACGCTTCAATGCTGTTCAAGATTGTTTGATTAGCTTCTTCTTCGCTCTGAACATTGCGTCCGTTCATCAGAAAAGCATTCCCTAAATTATGATAAACCGATGCTAATCGCGCTCGTCCTTCTTCATTTTCAGGCGAAAGAAGAGCATGTGCGTTTGCATAATGCCTCAGAGCTTCTTCAAATTTTTCTTGCCGTAAGAGAGCATTACCCAAGTTGAAATGCGCTTCGAACGAGTGTGGATTTATTTCCAAAGCTCTACGAAATGCTATTTCGGCTTCAACAAATTGCCCTTGTTCAAAATGATTGTTTCCGAGGCGAATTTCTGTGTTTTCTTGTTGGGCAAAAACGGGAAAGGAAAACAGCAAAAGTAAAAACAAAGCCCCTCCAAACCTCCCCGAAGGGAAGGCTTTTGCATACTGCAAATTATTATGTTTTTTCTCGTTATTCATTGTCAATTTCATTTTTTGTGCGTAGGGGCGAGGCTTGCCCTCGCCCTATTTTGAAATTTATATTTTATTTTGGGCGACCGCGAGGATCGACCCTACGTTTCCATCCTGTGTTATTAGTACATTAGTACATTATTTTGTCAATCTCTCTTTCAGGTCAAAAAACCTCAACTTCATCAGTTTTTTATTTTTTCGATTAAATATGAAGGTGTCGAGAATCAGCACCAGAAGTGCTAAAATGGCAAAAGACTGAAACTGTTCCGTATGCTCGGTAAAAATCGTTGTCTGAAATTCGGCAGTAGATAGTTGTTCCAATTCGGCACTGATTGCACGTAAAGCCAAGTTTGTATTGTCGGCACGAATGTAAATTCCGTTACCGGCACGCGCAATTTCACGTCCCAATTCTTCGTTCAATCGCGTTACTACTACATTTCCGGCTCTGTCTCGGCGAAAACTCATGGTGCCCGGAATTGGGATGGGTGCGCCCTGCGGTGTTCCTACGCCAATAACATTGACCGTTATGCCGTGTTCTGCTGCCAAACTTGCCGCACCTACTGCATCGTCTTCGTGATTTTCAGCATCAGTTACCAAAATTATGGTACGACCTACATCGCGTGGTTGACCGAACGATGTGATAGCTAAATCAATTGCTGAACCAATTGCTGTTCCTTGTCGGGCAACCGTGTTTGTATTCACCGTAGAGAGAAACATCTGTGCAGATATGTGGTCGGCAGTAATCGGAACTTGCACAAAAGCATCGCCGGCAAACACAATCAAACCTACGCGGTCGTTGTCTAAATTACTTATCAACTGAGACAATAATAGCCTTGCGTTTTCTAATCGGTTGGGGCGCACATCTTCTGCCAGCATCGAATTTGAAAGATCCAGAACAATCATCACTTCAATTCCTTGTCTTGCAGTAGTTTCTTCGCGTGATCCGAATTGCGGTTGCGCCAACACTATAATAAGAAAAATCATGGCAACTAATTGCACGATAAATTTCAGTGCCGGACGAAATCTTGAAACATTTGGCATCAAGGTTTCGAGCAATTCGGGATTTCCAAAATGCTTAATAATCTGTCTTCGTCTGATGCTGAAAACAATGTAAATTCCTATCAGTATGGGAACTAACAGAAGAAAATATAAGTATTCCGGTGATGCAAATTGAAACATAGTTTTTAATTCCAAGCCCCTCCAAACCTCCCCGAAGGGGAGGCTTTTGCGGACTGCGATTTATTATTTTTTTATCTCGTTATTCATTTATTATTTTTAGAGATTACGCTTCGACTTCGCTCAGCCACCGGTGGCTGAGCGGAGTCGAAGCCTTTTTTGCACTTCCTCAAGTCCTCCCCCTTCGGGGGAGTTAGAGGGGGCGTTACGGTTTCGACTTCAAATACGTATTTCGCAAAATAATTTCCAATGCCAGCAAAATAAATGCCAGGAGTGCGAAAATATGAAACGCTTCTATTCGTTCGTTAAATTCGCTTACGCTGATGAGCGAAGTTTCCAGTTCGTCAATCCGCCGATAAATCTCGCGAAGCGAATTAGCATCGGTTGCTCTGCCGTAGATTCCGCCCGTCATCCGCGCAATTTCTATCAAAGGTGCTTCGTCAAACGTATCAACAATCGTCTGATAACGAACTCCCAGCGGTGTTTGAATCGGTATGCGGATTTCATCTTCCGTGCCGACGCCGATGGTGTAAACACGCACGCCCATACTCTGCGCAATTTCTCCGGCGGTTATCGGCATAATATCGCCTGCGTTGTTGTCGCCGTCGGTAAGCAGAATCACCACTTTCGACTCTGCCGGACCTTCCAGCACACGCGCTACGGCAGTTGCCAAGCCAAGCCCGATAGCCGTTCCGTCTTCAATCATACCAAACTCCAAGGCATTCAGCATATTAATCAGCACAGCGTGGTCGGTTGTGAGTGGCACTTGCGTAAAAGCCTCGCCTGCAAAAACCACCAAACCGATATTATCGTTCGGACGATTGCGGATAAATTCAATGCTCATCTGCCGAGCCACTTCCTTCCGGCTTGGCGTAATATCGTGCAGGCTCATCGACGTAGAAATATCAAACGCTATCACAATATCAATGCCTTCGGTATCTTCCGTGCGCCAAACATCCGACAACTGCGGACGGGCTATCGCAATAACAACCAACGAAATAGCCAGCACGCGCAACACAAACGGCAAATGGCGCAAATGCACGCGCAAAGTTTTCGGATGCCTTTTCAACTCTTGATGCGACGAAATCTGCATACTTGCATCAGACTTGTGCATCTCCCAAACATACCAAAATATGATGGGAGCGAGCAGTAGTAAAAACAGCAGATATTCCGGATTGTGAAACGTCATTTTTTTATTGTTGATTTGCTTATTTGTTGATTTGCTTATTTGTAAAACTTTCTAACCATTCATCACCATTGTGCTTACATCTTTGCCCGAAACGGCGTGCTTGATGGCATTTATCGTCAAAAGCGGACCCCAAGGAATTCCCCACCAGCCGAATAAAGCACTGATTATCAAGAATGCCCAACTTTTTTTGATTGGCTTCTCGTTCGGGCGGATGAAATAAATACCCGAATTGAGCGTAAATGTTGTAACAATTACCGAAATACAGCAGGTAAATGTTACAAATCTTGCGCCTTTATTCAGTTCGTTTTCAATATCATCCAAGTTCAAGCCATCGATTCCTTTTATCTGATGCTGTTGTATTTTTGCCCAGCGCAATTTTCTCAATAATTCACTTTGAGCGCGCGCAAATTTTTCCTGCTCGTTCTCAATGGCTAAAGCCGTCGTGTCGTTTACAAAATTGTACGCCTCTTTCAAACTCCGTTCGCTTTCGTCGGGCGTTGGAATCCATTTTGCAAATTTCACTAAATCAGAAACTTGCAGAATCTTTTGCAGATTTTCGTAAGCCTCTTTGTGTTCTCGGCGAATGTAGCGCAAGGTGTCTAACACT
>Ga0209737_10003729_pt1 | contig 10645 bp, 5 predicted proteins | sample TergutCu122P3_FD_187284 | JGI IMG/M metagenome (GOLD analysis project Ga0209737, IMG submission 187284) | Cubitermes ugandensis P3 segment gut microbial communities from Kakamega Forest, Kenya - Cu122 P3 (SPAdes) (version 2) | ecosystem: Host-associated > Arthropoda: Insects > Digestive system >...
AACTTCGAAACATGTATCTTTTTTGTATCAGTTGTAAATAAATAGTTGCCACTATTAAAGTTCCAACCCTCGTATATATATATATATATATATATACTTAATTTCGATTAACGCCACTCTTCAATGGGAAACGTTTACATCTTCTGGGTTTTTTAAACAGTATCTTAATTCATCATATTGCGCATTTACTGCCTTTGTTAAGTCCACTTTCAACGTTGTTTGCAAGGATAAAGGAGAGTCTAAAAGTGAAGTGTTGAAGGACGTTACCAGAATTTGTAGGATCAGTACATAGCAAATGAAAATAAACAATTCCAAGCATGATTTCGGAAGATGAAATATATTTACAGCAGACCGATCGACGTTCAGCACAAGCTGGGGTGTTACGGGAGAGATATTCGTTAATATGAAACAGTAGATAAATATTTAACAATTATTTTAGTTATTATAGACTGCGAAGAGATCTTAGACCTGCATTACGTTGATGAGTATAACACCTTGAAAGAGCAAATTAAGTTCTTGAGATTGAGACGTTAAAATAGGAATTTGAATTAATATGGAAGAAGATAGCAGAAATTCATTTTATGTAGCCTCGTTGTTGAATGGATGACTACGGTAGAGGAAAAACCAGTTTGTGCAGTTGTAGACATTCCAGCTTCAAAGCATGTCCACTTGAATTTGTTTCCAAATGCTATTTCAGTTTAGTTCCTTTCAACAATAATTTTTTTGCACATAAATAAATTACATCCGGGAAAGTTTGAGAAAACATGGGGTTACGTCCCTTCTCAAAGGAAACGTCCTTGGTTGGTTTTATGTTCAAGACGAAAGCCGGACTTGTCGCATTGTATATTATTTGCGGTCTGTAGATTATATCAGTCTTTTCCATAGCATCCCAAAAGTTCAACAAAGCATTCAAACACGCCGTTATATTTGCGTTACTTTTCCCGAATTATTTGAACAAATCGAATGCTGCGATTTTCTTATTTACTGAGAGGTTGTGTTTTATTCCATCTGACTGTGCACAAACTAAAAGCCTTTCTAACATCATCTGAATCTATTTCAAATCAACGTTCGGATAATTTCTGAATTCTCCACACTAACAACTGTTTTTAATCCTTAAAAATTATGGGCTGTCCTCAGAGATTTCTTAAAGGTGTGTCGAAAATCCGTTACAACCGTCGTTACAGACAGAGGTGAGGCACCCAGAACAGTCCTGTTGCATGTCGCTGATTTAATGTCTCCGGAGAAGCTCGGATAGTCATCAGAATATCATTTTCGGTCAACACAGAATGTCTTCCCTGTGCACGTGCATCTAAACTATATATAAATATTTGCGACCGTAAGTAAAGAGTTATATATGTAAAGCTTAGTTACGTTCTTCGCCAATATACACGTATGTTACCCTGCTGGATCACAATGCAGGTGTTTAATATTCAAAATTCTGTTATAATGTAAGAATATTGGTGCCACAGATTGCTGTATAATATGTGACATAATTCATCGTCTGTTGCTAAGTACGGAGCAATACAAGCCCTTCGGAATTGACCCAAAAATCCATCAAATGACTCTGTTGAGTATTTTAAGTGTTTAAAAAGCCGTATTTTTTCTGTCCCATGTTATGCATGGATGATTGTCTCCGTTGTGTGCAGCTGCGAAAGGTAGTGTACAAACGCCCCGCCAACTTCAAGTAATGCTGCAAGTGCCACTCGTTATCCCTGCATAAAGGCCGACTTTAATGCTTAGATTTTCATAGAGGAAGAAAATATTAAAGCTGATCCTATTCAACGAGTGATTACTACTGCTTCTACTGCTTATAAAAGCTACGAATAAATTTAATCAAAATAATTAAGGTATTCCGGAGATTGGCTTAGCAGGAAAGTTCTGATCGTGTTCAGGGAAGGAACTACAACTGCTCACGAAGACTATGGGGATGTATGGGGGAGTGGAAGCATATCCCATGAACTCGTAACTTCGACACTAGATCGAGATGAGTGTTAAACCTCACCCTCCAGCCGCTGTATCTCCAGGTAAAGACACACAATGGTCACTGGATAGATTGCCGAGAGGGTCTCAGATTCAGTTTGGACGCTATGCACAAAGTACGCCGTTGAAAATATGCTAAACTACTGTTGATTATCAATACTGTCACAACTAAAAACGGTACTCATGCTCGTGGGTTTTACTGGACGTGTGTTGGGATTGTACTTCGAAGCCGGCTGTGGCCACCTGCTGCCGAATCCTTACCAACTCCCACGTCATACTGCATTCTCACTTCGTTTCATACACAAGTAGCATCACCGTGTGCTCCAAGTAACAGAACTATCGTCGTATTTGTGCGGAATCCAAGGAACATTTTAAGCTGAGATTTTGTGTTTATGAGAGCTGACCTCACAGACGACTAACACACAAACATGGCCCGCATTATCGCAGCAGTAAAACTGAAATATATGCCCATCTACGCCTATTTTACAACACACACTAGTCCATAATTTGTAAGGCAGGCCTACATTGAACTCTATTTACGTAAACACATTCTAATAAATCGTCTTACATTAATATACTTACGTTTAGGCTAGTGAAAACTCTGGTTGAGAAGTGCCTTCGACCGTTCTAAAGGATTCATCACTGGTAATTTAAAGCATTGTTTTCAACTTCTTTCTCCTCGTGACCCAGAACAAGAGCTACATTTTGAATAGCGACCCTTAGAAGTAATTTATAATCCGATGTTTCGTAAAAGCATGAGAAATATGAATACATGTACTTACAAGTGTAAACCCCTTTAGCTGCGAATGTCTAACCTCGAGGTTACAACATGTTTTGAACATATATAGCTATAATAACGGGAGAATAAGCGAAATAAGTACATTAATGGAAGATATGACTGAAGTTTAGTAAATAATTTCGTTAATGAACTCAGTATGTTCCATTCAGTGAATTAAAAAGTATATTTCATCTCACATAACAAGACGAACGAACGCACATATGTAAGATGCGTTTATCGCACAGTCACTAAAAGGCATTAAAATATAATAAAATTCATCTTCTCAAAAAAACCACATAAACCCCAAAACATTTTACTCCTTAGCTTCGACCAGCGCTATACATCAGTACCAAAAGACTCCTTAAAACACACACTTCTACACATCGTACAGGGTGTATCTAAACTACAAAAAAAATACACCCAATTTTTATGAGTTTGTGTGTGTTTTTTAAGAAACAGAGTTTTTTGGATTTTATTAGTAGATAAAACTGCCTTTTAGTGACTGTGTGATAAACAGATCTTACATATGTGCATTTGTTGGTCTTATTATGTGAATTCGAATATTGTTTGTTTATTCTTGAAACAGCCATACTCAAACAATGGAATTAAAGTTTATTTAACTTAATATAACTTATCTCGTTGTGTTAAAACTCTGTAGAGGAAACAAGGTGTTGCGAATAATGACTTACGTTCTTTCCTCTGTAAAGTTTACTTATTTACTTAATGTGACTCTACGACTGCTTGATCTTCATGACTTCTTTCCTGTCTGCATTCTTGCCAAAGCCAAAAATCCAAGTTGACACACACGTAATCTGATGGTGTAGCTGTCTCCTAATCACACAAATAATGGTCAGTGTCACTGCAGGAAGAATCGTAGCGAAGATACATAATTGCCATTCTGATAGAGGAGGCTCCGAAAATTGCCTATAATAACACTTGGGCCGTTGGACTCTACATGTAGAAGGACCTTGTTCTGCGTAGAAAAGTCGGATAACTTCAAGAGGATGAAAGAAGAAGAGGAGAGTAAGAAACAGTGGGTCGAGAGCGCAAGCTTGAAAAACACTGTTCTAAAGCGCCAAAATATATATCATTGCCGTCATTATTAACTACGCAGGGTTATGCTGAAACTTGTCCGAATTTTCTTCGGACATCCCAGAACTCTCAGTGCCACCAGTCCCATTTCCTGACATAATATTCTATTTGTCTTCATCTGTACAGGCCCACTTCCTATTGTAGCAAATCATTTTCCTAATCTTCAGTTTCAAAAACGCTACACATTTTACCTGACCTTCCTTGGTCCCTGTATTTCTTACTACACTAAAATTGGTTATTGAAAATATATAAATTAGACTAACTAGCATAGCGGCACACAACATGAGCTCTATTTTTTCTGCCACCCCAGGCAAATTAATTTTTGGCTGCTCAGTTTTCTTGTCTCCTTTTTTACCAACGCGTATCTGCAATTTGCATCAATTGCTGGACACTTCGAAATTTGGAAAAGTAAAACGAATAACATTTGTAGTTAGTAAAATAAATTGTTGCCAGAGAATTTCTGCGATAAAGCAGACGTCTGCAATGCCGCTTCGGTCACGTGGTACTTTGGCAAGTCAACACCGAAAAGGGTACGCTGGCATTTGTCTGCAGGGGTCAAAAGGCATTAATGCTGCGTATTCATCAGAAGAAAGCTCCGTACTGAGCCTGTCGTTACAGAGTTTTTGGCTGATGAATATGCAGCTTTCCTGTACACAGAATTTTCTAAGTGCACTGAGAAGAAGGTGCTTGTAGGCAAAAAAAAATGCTAATTTTGTCCTGTTTTTTAATACATCATTGTCTATATCATACAAACATACTGTAATTCACTTCGAAATGCACATTTTACTTCGACATTGTTGTATTTTCAACTAAACGTGACGTTAGTGTTTATTATTGTACCAACAAATGCACATACTTGTATAATTAGTAAAAAATTAATATTAGAATATTAATATCTACAATAATTACTTATGCGGCCACATTTTACCAACGACTGGATTTTACCATAACGACACACTGCTGTGTTTTATTTTATCGTTTTTATAATTCATACCTTTAGCTGACACAACTTGTAAGTTCCGTGAAGATGCTGTGAGAACACGGAAACATGTCAGAGAAATTTTAATATTAATTCTTTACTTCTTTCATGTGCATTTGTCGGTATACTAATAAACACTAATTAATCAAAATGCACGGTAAGAACATAAAAATAAACGTGAATTTTGTGCACTCCCTGAAGATGGGTACGTATGTTAGGCAAGGTTTAAACTGTGCAATAAGATGGAATATATCTTATCTGTGAAATAAAGTAAAATTACTTACGAGTGTACTTTCACAAAAGGCAAATTACCTGAAGTTGTACGAAATATTCACCGTTGACGGAATTTGTTTCAACTTGAAATGCCAAAAAAGACTTACATCGCTGATTCAAATGCGCGTCGTGTGTTTCGAATTAAGAAATGTTTCCACAGTTTCCTCATTACTTTGTCTCCCACACCTGTTTTGTTCCATTAAAACTTGACTTCAGTACTGTGAATGGTAATCAAGGACTTCAGGGCCTTCCGGAGCTCGGACAGCCCGTCGCCGGGCTGTCACCTCAGGGGTCCGGGTGAGATCTCCTTCCAGACCATGTGGAATTTGTGGTGAAGACAGTGGCACTGATATAGGCTTCTCTCCTAATAGAGCATTCCGGTTTCCCGTACTATTACAAAAGTACTCTGCGCTCATGTATGCTTCGCAGGCGATGTGCAATTGACAAGTGACAGAGGCGTTCAGCAACACAAAATCACTTCTTCTTGCTATAAAACACAACTTTAGCTGCAATCAGTAGCTCCTATTAGTGCAATAAATGCACAGTTCACTATTTAGTCAATAACCCAAAACCTTAAATTCTCTTTAAGAATTTCAAGCACAAATTCCTTGTTCAGCCCTTTTCGCAAACCTGAAAAACTATAAAACCATTCAGAGTAAAATTACGTTCATATTATTAAAGTAAGTAAATGGACGTACCTTACTGTAGTGTTGGCTAAGAGAAAATGAGTTTAAGTACCAGCAAGAGAATTTTGACACTTTTTATAGCAAATCCCTGATACTTCCATTGAATCTTGTTGGCTGTATGCGAATTCACCCACCACGAAAGTCTTAGGAATGCTCTCTTACATAAAACGCGGACAGAAAATACGAGGAGGTGCTGATAAGTCCTTAGCCCGACCTACTTCCCATGTCGTAGGACGGAATCGATAGTGCCGTTGGAAAGAGGGGTCTGTTCATTTGCCGAATTGCAAGTCTTTTGTTGTTACAGAGGCTGAAAGGAAGCATGTCAGGCGACGCGCGCGATTTAAAAAAACATCGAGACTCGAGCTGTCATCAAGTTTTTTTCCCCCTGCAAGGCAAGGCACCGAAGGAAATTCATGCCATTCTGACAGAAACATTAGGGGAACATGAAGCATTGTATGCCACCGTCAGAAACTGGGTGGTCCAGTTTAAACGTGGTGATGTTTCCACCTGTGATGCACCTCGTCCTGGACGAACCAAAACAGTGACCACCCCGGAGACTATCGATCAGATTCACTAACTAATCTTGGAAGACCGCCAGATTTCGGCTAAATCAATAGCTGAGCAACTGGGTATCTCACGTGAGCGGGTTTGTCCATCATTCATGAAGATTTAGACATGCGGAAGCTCTCCGCGAAGTGGGTCCCGAAATGCCTGAAAGCGGATCAAAAACGTCAACGGTGCCAGTTGTCTGAGCAAGTTTTGGAATTTTTTCGTTAGGCGCGATCCAAATGATTTCCTGTCGGGCGCATTTGGTGACCATGGACGAAAGCTGGTTATATCACTTTGACCCGGAGACAAAGCAACAATCAATGGAGTGGCGGCTTAGCGGCTCACCCCAACCCGCCCAAAAAAATTCCGAGTGCAAAGATCCGCTGGAAAATTTCTCTTCTGGATTTTTTGGGATCAAGACGGCATCCTCCTCATTGATTATCTTCCAACGGGCCGAACTATCAACGCGGAGTTGTACTCATTTCTGCTGGTGCAATTGAAGAACATTTTGAAGGAAAAACGCCGCAGTAAGTTCACCAAGGGGGTCTTGTTCTTGCATGACAATGCGCCGGCTCACCGTGCCCTTGCAACCCAGAAGAAACTGGCCTACCTGGGCTTCCAATGTCTTGATCACCCACCCTATTCTCCGTATCTGGACCCGTCGGAATACCACCTGTTCCCTGGACTGAAAAAACAATTGAAATGTGGCCATTATTTGTCCGACGCGGAGGTCATTGCTGCCGCGGAGACCTGGTTGGACGGACAACATTCTGAATTTTATTTGAGTGGCTTGCAGAAGTTAGTGCAATGGGCTAGGAATTGTACTGAGCTTCGTGGGGAGTATGTTGAATAAATCTCGAGTTTGGTCGCTGTAAATTGTTTCCTTCCTCTTCGGGCTAAGGACTTACCAGCACACCTCGTAAGCAGCAGGGCATTGCATTGTTGACAAAAAGAAAATAGAAAATTTAATGGCTTTGAAAGTTCTCAGCAAATGCCCGCTTCTTCTTCTGGTAAAGGTAGGGTGAGAAGTGGACTGTTTTAACATGCTGCAGAAGAAAGAAGTTGAATATATCGGTTAAATTTTTATTTTTCAAATTTTAATTTTGTAGTTTGAGCGCAACATTATGATTAACTGTTTTATAATGTTGGAGGGGGGTTGGTTTGCTAACAAATCTTGACATTAATGTCACGAGGATTGAAAGAAACCACGCATTGGAACGTGGGAACATAGTAATAATCCAAACTTGTACTAGGACGGAGGAGAACCACGGATAATCGTGATCAATTTGGCCTGTCACAAGCCCTTTCAGTTAGCGGCGCGGCGTTCAAGTGGGCGACCGCAGACTGCAGGAACCGCATGTGAAGGTGCTTTGTTTGTAAACTGAACACAAGTTCTTTACATAGATTTTTGTGTCTTTTCCTTTGAATAAATAGAAAACCGTTCAACTACCACCAAATAGCAGGGGCTAAAAAGGCAAGAAATATTCTAAGATTTTAAATTACTTTTTTTTATTTTAAGAAGTTTGCTGCACAACCAAATCCAGTGTCAAAATTTTTCTTGGCATTTCTCCTCGTCCACATCATTGTATCTTCGGAATCTCGATTTAGTCCAACGTAGCATATTGTGGAGAACCCGGCACCAAATTTTTAACAAGATTGTCAATGTACGTATAACGTAATATTGTGACGCGACCGTTTAGCCATTGTTGCAGTGGAAGAACAAATATTCATTCTGTGCTTGTGTGCGTGCGTGTGTGTGTGTGTGTGTGCGTGTGTGCGTGCGTGTGTGTGTGCGTGTGCGTGTGTGTGTGTGTTGTTGAACTACACGTTACTGTCAACTATATAAAAATATTTAGTGTTACTGCACTAACAATGCTTTTATGGCAAATTCATGTAGCCAGCAACAATAAATGTTACATAGGTCTTCACGTGAAGTGTCCGAAGCTTAATTGAAACCAAGAGAATGTTCCTTTGCTCATGGTCTCTTTAGGTGTAAATTGTTGCTAAACAGATCGTGATGACATATAAGTCGTTGCGTAATTTCTCAGTTTTTGTAAATGTTGCCTTAAAACATTTTACGAGATCAGATGTAATAAATGAGCTCATGTATATATTTTTGTCTTAGTTATCTTGCATGTAATTGCATCTTTTATACTCCGTATTACATCGTCATTTGTGGCCTGTATGGCTGCACCATATTTTTCCACATTATCTCATAAAAGGCACGATTTTCGGAAAGAGTTATTGAATATGAAATAAGTGTTTTGATTTTCTCTACAAATTTTGTCTGAAACACTTTTCATTCTAAGAAGAAATCAACGAGATATACTGCCTTACCCGTGAAAGTTGGAAGAATATGTTGTCCCGAAACGTCCGTAAGAAACTACCAAACTACACTGCGTGAAGTCGCAAAAAGTGCACGTATCTCATCCCAGAAGAACATTTCTCAGAAGTTCGTTTTAGTACAATGCTCGGACCCGCCAAATGGTCTCTTACCTCGAAGTTTCCGAAGTAAGGTTTTGTATGTATTGTTTTAAAAACATTGCAAATGGAATGAAAGTGTTCCGACCGGACCCAATAATTCTCCATGAGGTAGGGATATGAGACACTGGCAAATAAAAGCCTCGTCACCAGCTTTTCACTTGTTTCGAGAAACTTGTGGATAAAATGGTCCTTAGGATAATAAGGAAGACGCGTTGTTAAACGGATGTGGCAATTGAGTGCATACAGCAGAACATGGAACAGATTTCAGTGCACAGTATATGACATAGACTGTACAAGATTAGATAAAATAACTTAAGAAAATATTAGGAAAGAAATAATGTAGGCTGTGTACACTGAAAACTAGATTAGAGGAATAAATTGAGGATATAAACTGAAAGACAGAGCAATGAATCAGCTTTTACAGTATACTTTACTACGGAATTTTCCTTCGTGTGTTATGAATGCATCAACGACAGGCAATCTTAAAACTGCAAAGGAAAACTTTCAGTAATCACTCTTGAATAACCACTTGCCAGAACAAAGAATATACACAAAACTCGACTTTCTGGCTTACCGTCGTCTGACATACATGCCATGTAAATAAGTAGGCAGGTACCAAGGTTTCGCAGAAACCTGCTACCTCCATCTTCAGAGTTGATGAGTCATACGTATCGAAGTTGTAGAGGAATGGTACCTCCATCTTCAGGGTAGAAAACTGACAGGACGGGAGTTTTGGAGTACCAAGATGTCTCCATCTTCAGTGTAGATGAGTCATACTTACCCAAGTTTTGGAGGAACGTGCTGCCTCAATCTACAGGGTATGATAGTCAAGTTCTGAAGTAACATTCTGCTCCCATAATCATGGTAGATTACATAAACACTGTAAGAAGCACTTAAAATTTAGTTCTGTTAGAAGTTCAAATTACTCTCTCTGTGTAGCAAAGTTTTCAAGCAGCGATTTGAGCAGACAATTACCGTGGTATCACCTACAGATAAACCACGTAACAAGCTAATAAACAAAATAAAACAATAGAAAGGAAAGCAGAGGACGAGGAAGAACAGAACAAAAAAGCAATAGGTTTCCCAGGCGATGTTCCAAACAGATTTAGTTACGGTTTGTTTCGGCCTGAACGAGTAAGCTTTCTGTGCATGCAAAACAAGTACAGCATTGTCAGGCAGTGGACCAGCACGAAGAGACACCGTAACAAATGTTCGTAAGTAGCGACACCATTTGCTGCAACAACAGCCCATATACCAGATTACACACCATACTATATATATATGTCGTGATTTTGTATCTTTTATTAATAAAAGACCCATTTAAATTTAAATTTAAATTTAAATTTAAATTTGTGAATATAGAGTTTCGTATAAATACCTAATACCAACATCTTGAAAGAAGCGGACATTTTCCAGTACTTACAAGAAAATAACGACCTTCGTATAATACTGTAACACTATAATTTGCACTGATTCTGCTACCTAAGAGGGACTCTTCGGCAAAAGTTTACAATGTAAGAAAACCTAAGCGCATTCCACTGCTTACAAATCTCCATCAATTCACAAACACTTCGTAAAATGTCTACTGAACATATACAACAAAACATTAGCATGCCTTAGTCTTTCATTCACAAAAAATAAACCTATACACAAAAATGTTATAATCTTTTACTTATAATATTTAAAATTCATCATTGTAATACACATAATTTACATGAACGGATAATTTAATGAGCTGTCTATATAGCCTACTACCGACTGGTAATGATGAATTGGGTCGAATTTGAAGGCAGCACTCGAGCTCCAATCGAGGCACGATCCCAG
>Ga0209737_10003730_pt1 | contig 10643 bp, 8 predicted proteins | sample TergutCu122P3_FD_187284 | JGI IMG/M metagenome (GOLD analysis project Ga0209737, IMG submission 187284) | Cubitermes ugandensis P3 segment gut microbial communities from Kakamega Forest, Kenya - Cu122 P3 (SPAdes) (version 2) | ecosystem: Host-associated > Arthropoda: Insects > Digestive system >...
CCACTGGTCATATTGCTGAAGAAGAAAGAAAAAAAAATTATTCTCAGAATAATGTGAAATGTGTAAATACATTGTGTGGGGGCAGAGTACAGAGTTTATTAGTGTTACAGCAGGTGGTGGCTCTAGAGGATTAAGTGACGTAAAGAATGTTATGCTCTGTTAAGTGTGGTGCTGTGAAGGCATGCAGAAAACATAAAATTAAAATTCTACTCATTCTTAACCCTTATGTTGCTATGGGCTACTCTAGTAGTGGTGCATTTGGAATGTCTTCAATGTCAAGCACTAGTATTGTACCCTTGATGCATGAGTTTCCATATCAGCTAAATTATCAGCCAGTCTTAGAGTCAGGCTGTGTGTTGTTTGATACAGATAGAATTATGCTGTGTAATCTCTGGAGTTACACATACACTGTGCTATGCATCATATAAAGAACTCTAGGATATTGAAAAATATTGCAGTGGAGGCTGGCCTATTTAAAAATGTAGCAGTTAAAGGGTTAGCCATTGAGTACTATGGTTCAACATGAATGTTCATCTTTACACTGTGGTCACTTTACCCTAAGGAAAATATCCCCAGAACCCATTGGATAGGAAGTTGGTGGCTGGGACCCAGTGAGTCTGGATATGATGGAGAAGAGAAAAATCTTACCATCTTAAGACAGTTCATCCCCATTGTATTGTTAATAATCAGAAATATAATCTGTCCAATCCAGAACTGTTGTGAAGAATTGAATTCCAATCTTACAGGCTCTTGACTCAGCTGTCATCTCACCTTACCTTTTAAAATGTTTTAAATATCAAAATCCAATTTTTCTTCTGAAGTATCTTCATCATTTTATTTGCAACAGTTTTTTTTTTTTTTTTATTTACTACAGATTGAAGAAAAAATAAAGATACAAAGCACACATACACAAAATCAGCCAACACAAAGGTAAACTCATGGTTTTGTTAATAGAGTTATAAGTGTACAGGAGTATACTGTATGACAAAAGAATTACTGTTGCTAGGTTAATGTTCTCAACATAAGCTACATTTTGGACATAAAAGAAAGCGATTGTATAGTAAAGTAAACAAGTTCATCAACGAAAGTGACTTTAGGTATGCCAGTATTAATCATGCCAATAAATTTCAGACAACTATTAGGAAAAACTTAAAGAAAACAGTCACAATTTCTTGCAGTCCAAGATGGAAATTCATAAATCTCAACCCAACACCACCATCATTTAAAGGATTAAGGATTCATGAGGAATATCTTTGTACAGGCCCATAATCAACTTGATGATTGCTGCAACTTATAAACTTACAAAACATGTGGCCCATATATTAGAACAACATGCTGCACTTCCATATTCCTTTAATATAAGAAACATAATGGCCACACTAATGGATGTGAAAGACATTCCATGAAGGCATGAGACTTGTCTAATCCAACATTCAAAATGTGTACAATTATCCCCATCAACAGATTAGAAAGCATCATCACTTTAATGAAAAAGCTGGAAACATAAAACAAGAAATAATATAATATTGCAAAATCATTTTGCATCAAAACTATTTCCAATACAGGGGCAGTCAATATATATATAAAAATGGGCTTGCTGTGGGTACCCGCACATCTTCTATTTTTTCAGAGATATTTCTACGAATCACTAAGCATACCTCTATATTGGATATTTTAAATCATCACAACTTAGTGGGATATTTTAGATTTGTAGATGATATTTTTTATTATTTATGACAAAAGGATCACAGAAATTAAAAGAGTGTCTTAGAAGAGTTTAATTATATATTCACTACATTGAATTTCACTGTAGAGGAGGAAAAAGAAAATTCTTTGAATTACCTAGACGTTACATTAAAGAGAACACAAAAGCACATTAATTTATCAATCTTCAGTAAACCCACAACAACAGATTACATCATTCCAAGAGATTCTGGCCATCCAGTAGATCAAAAGTTTGCTACAATTAGATCTTTCTCTAATGGAATATGTTCATATCCAATGGAAAAGACAGAAAAAGAAAAGGAAATCTGAATAGACAAAAGCATCTTGCATAATAACTGGTACAACACAGCAACATAGTTTACCATAAATATTCTGATATGATGACAAAGAATAAAGAAAAAGAAGAAGACAACCATGGGGACAATAACAAAGAAAAATGGTTTGCTTTTACATATTGTGGCAAAGAAGTAAAATATATCACCAAATTATTTAAAGGTGCTTGTGTCAAAATAGCATACAAAATTAGTAATACTATAGGGAAAATCTTGGCATACAATAACATGAACAAAATCAATAAATTTAACAGAAGTGATATTTACCAGCTATTGGGGTCCAGAATGCAGAAGAAATGCACTGCACAAATTGGCAGATTATTCTGCAAGAGCTGTAGTGAAAATCTTCATCCTTTCAAATATAAAAATTCAAGTTCAGCATTTGCAAAACACCTACATGATACTGGACATTTATCTGGCCCTGTTGAATGTTTAGTGGATACTTTACATTTTGTGAAGAAATTCCGTGGAGAAGTTTTGTATCTATTCTGACACAATAAGAAATAATTAAATTAAAGAAAAATGTACAACAGGATCCAATAAAGTCTATGATGTCATAGTATAACCTGAGAGTGACAGATGTCAACTGTGACTATGGTGCATGTCTCCGATGCATTCATTGCCACAATCACACCCCAACTCTCAGCAGATTAACATTGCTCCACCACCACCTTGCAAGTGTGATATGCCAACATACCATAATAAGAATAATGTTACCAGAGCATACAGTGTGCAAATCTTATTTTGTTAGTGTGTTACAGAAATTCTCTCCTGGCCCATAATTTACAAACTGAATTCAGAGGGGGATTTTATACAAGAATAAGCTGCATTGAGGTCATGCCACGTTAGAATACACTAGAATCATATAAGAATTCTAACCTCTTACTACAGCGCAGAAGGACATAATGTCAGACAAGTTTTTATGAATACATTTTTAAATATTAATATGTCTTATAGATTTATATTATATATTTTATGTTTTAATATTATAGTGACTGTAAAAAAGGGACCCCCCTAGATTTTTATTATATTTTCCTTTGTATTGTTTTTGTAATAAGTACCAGGAATATTTCCTGGGGGGTAAAGGCTGGTGCATAAGACTGGCAACCTTATCACCTTCACATGCTGATTTTCTTGAAATCTGGGAGCCTCAATCTCCTGGAACCCTCGGGGTCTGTCCAGGCCTTTAATGGGATTGCTTTTTTTTTATTTATTTATTTATTTATTTATGTCTGAGGATAGCCTAAGTACCGGGCAACACTTGTAGCGTACATGTAAGATTAACCAAACGAATTAAAATAAACCTGTATGGAGGTAGACTGAATAAGTATAGTTTTGATTAGTAATAAATACAATTGATGGTTTCCATAAAGGTATCTATAACAGAAAATATATATCACCATAGGTGATACAACAAAAATCATTAATAATATCCTTCCCAAACTCATAATCACCATAGAATGAATTGTAATAACAGTTTTTTTTTTATATATCTTAAAATTCACAGGAATAATACAGGCATACATATCAGTTAAAAGAAATCAAAATAGTCTCTGGTTTCAGTCAAACACAGCATTATATACTTATTTTATTGTATCTTAACCCTTTGGCGCCGGAATTTCCTTCTATATTTTAGCACACACTGTATTTAAAATGTGAATAATACAGAACCAAAAAAGGTAGCATTATGAAATAAACGACATTTTGAAGAGAAAAAAACGGAGATTATGTAGCATTTTTAAAATATTCAGTACGTATATTTGTTGAATAAATATATAAAATGCAGCATCTGGAGGTTAGCTGTGTGGTACAACCCATATAGTGGCCGTTAGGCATCAAATGGTTAACATGTTTCAGTCACCTGACCATCATCAGGTCATCTGTACAAAACTCTGAGATGTTGTCAAGATAAAATAAAATATATATTATTGTGTTTGACTGAAACCAGTGACTATTTTGTTTTCTTTTAGTTTGATAACACAAGGGGATATCCTTGGGGGAAAAAAACAGTTCAGTATTAACTGGAAATGAACCACCATGAGCACTATAATATGGAATACTTTTCCTACCCTGTAACACCAACTCTCAGGTATGAAAATGTGATAAATACTATGAACATCTACCCCTTAGACTTACAAGGAAAAAGGCTAAATATTTATAAAAAAAACTTTTTAAAAGAAATTTTTTAACTGTAGCATAGATAGAACAAAAAGTCTCCATAGGAAAGCCTCTTAGAAACTTCAACAAACTAAGGAAAATGCAAAAATAAATGGGCTGCATTTGCACACAGTGGTAAAGTTACACCTTCATAGTCAAAATTTTCTGGGAAGCAGGCATGATGATTACTTCTAGAGGAATAACACCACTAGGAAATTTAGAGGATTAAAACTTAAAAAACTGAATAAATTCAGCAACAGTGGGATCTGTAAACTAAAATGCATAGACACCTTATGGAAGCCATTGTGCTGTGTTAATTACTAAATAAACTGCACTATTTTGTGGAACACAACATAGATTTATGCTAATTCAGGTTTTTGCCTTTATATGTATGCTACATGTTTCGGCCTGTTCATAGGCCATCATCAGGCATACCAGTCTTTGAAGATACAATAAAATAAATTTAAATGGCACCTCGTTTACAGTCACCATTTACTTATAATGTAAAAAAGTAAAGTATGACATCTAAATAATTTATAAATGTATATATACGGATTATTATAATTTTAGGTTCTTATGTGTTGTAGTGAGAGTCCACACTTTATTTCTTCTATGATTTTCATATTCAACTTGGCACAGTGTGGTATCGTTTATAAATTTTTCTGCTGTGAAATCTGTTGGGCATTGCCGGCCACAGTATTGTTTCTGTAACATATTAAATAACAGAATAAGAAAATTTGTACTTTGTATGCTTGGCTAATGTTCTTGTATTCGGTATGTTGACATACCATCTAACAAGGTGGTGGTGGAGCGATGTTTACCTCCACACGTAAACATCACTACACCACCACCTTGTAAGATGATATTACAACATACCAAATGCAACAATATTAGCAGAGCATACAACTTACAAGTTTTCTTATTTTGTTATTTAATGTGTTATGGAAACTACATCATGGCTGTCAATTTCCAACAGAATTCCAAGAAGATACATTTATAAAAGATACCATGCCATGCCAAGTATAATATGAAAATCATAGAAGAATTATAGTACAGACTATTACTACAACACACGGGAGTATAAAATTAATATTATTCTGTATATATACATTTAAAAAATATTGAGATTTTATGCTTTTTATTTTTGATATTTTATATTTTAACATTATAGGAAACAGTGCCTGTCAAGAAGGGGCCCCTTAAATTTTATTTTTTTTATATTTTCCTGTACAAGATACTTGTATCGACGTGCATAATTATGGCCTAAGTACAGGCTGAAACATGCATCATACATGTAAAGGCAAAAACTGGAATTAAAATATACCTGTGTTGTGTTTGATGAAATAAGTTTAGTTTGTTCTGCACATCAGTATATCAGGGAGATAATTTCAAGTACAAAATACAGAACATACAGGCAATAAAGTTCAGGGTCATGCAAAATGACAGATGTACTTTTAAGGCGATAACAGTATGAGAAGAGAGGTATAGACATGGGGTTTGCTGTAGTGTGCCTATCAAGTTTTCATACATACCATAGAACATCATAGTGGGCACACTAGTCATAGCCCTGCGAACATCTATATGGTTCTCGATTTTTGTCATGTTTGTTGAAGCATTTTGTGAGTGACTGGGGCTATTCTTGTGTTCATTTTCTCTAGTAGGAGACATAAATCTCAGATATTCTCTGCTGTGTTAACTAAGTTTTGTACAAATCACCACAGAGAAACGCAAGTGATGAGAGGGGGACCATGTTGTTGGTGTGTCTCTTCCAGTCCACCAACTAGTAAGTCTGACATTCAGGAAACTTGTACCTCATGACTGCAGTGGGGTGGAGTGATATCTTGTTAAACAAAATTGCGACTTCTTCTTCTTCAGTGCCATCAATTTGTGTAGATACAAACAGTTGCCATGTAGCCAAGTAAATGTTTGCTATGATAATGCTGTCAACAAAAAAGAAATGCCCTGTAACACAATCATGCGCTATGCTACACCTAATATTAATTGTTGGGGAGTCTTGCATGTATTTGTAAATTTCATGGGGTTGTTCTTGTCCCCTGATGGGACACTTGTGTCTGTTTACATCATCCAGGTAATTTGCATTTTCCCATACTTCCAGTTTCCTTCAGTGTTTAAACCAGCGAGCTGAATAACTTTGCTGAGAGGAGGATCACTTCCATATGTTTGGCAGAAATTGCACTGCCCTGTTAAGAATGAATTTACTTTCTCTTGCATACTTGCCATCATACAACTAATTGTGACAGTGGCAGTGCTTACTGCAACTGAACGTGGATCACACATGTTCATGCTGAAGAAAACTTTCGAGTTGAAGAGTGTATTGCAGATAATCCCATATCTATGTATCTCTGCTCATAGAAGTTATGTCTTGACACTAAATCATTTTTGATGACTCTTTATAATAAAGACAATTCAAACTGTGCATCTCCTCACATAGGTAATAGTTATGGGAATATAGACAGGACTACCTGAATAGTTCAGGTAGCCAGGAAAGGATCTTACGTGACTGCCCTAGAAAAATACCATGTATATCACTCAGTGAAGACTTGCGTAAATGTCAGTGAGTCTTGCACAGATGCAGAGAACCCCATTTATAACATTAATGCAGCAATATAAACACAGAAAAAAGTGTCATTAAACAACGCATAACTTAGGCCATGTAGTTGTTCTTGACCCAACAAGCTGTGTAAACATTGTCAGAACCTATACATGCCAATTGTAACAATTTACGAATCTAATTGTCTGATAAGATATTCACTATATTTTTCATACACTTGAGAACATGTAATACATATATATCAACACTGGAGTCTACAGTGTGAAATACGTTAGTTAACCCTAGACATCTTGAGAAGCAACAAAGTGTGGTGACATGATCAAAAACATTGTGTATAGGTGCCAGAAGCCTCACATATACTTGACAGCATTTGAGTGTATCTCATCCCAGTGAACTTTATTTTAACTTAATTATAACCAGTGCATGTTAATAATAGTATGTAGGAGTACTGCACCTTGGCATGCCGCCCTGATGGGTATGGCCACACTGAAATGGGTACCAAAATAAGGTAACAAACAAGGTTATGTAGACTGAAATATGTGATGAAAATATCAGTTGTATCACTTGCGTGACTTCAGATTGTAGATGCATGAAAATGAAGTAGAATTGGGGAAAAGAAAAAAGAAAGGAAAAAAACGAGAAAGACAAGTGCAATAACTGGAAGCTAGAAACTGGTTGCAAATGTCATTATAGCCCCTGGATCTTCCATCACTGAAACTGTCACACTGTTATGTACATAGATTAAAAGACGCAGATACTTGAAATTCAGAGTTAGCAATGGTTTACTGTACAGTGGTTTGGTAGTGAAACTTTGCAAGTTATAACATTTGGAATGACACAGTACCATCATATTTGCAAGTTGCTTGATTTTATGTAATACATGTAACTTGTTATGCGCCAGGATGACATATTATTAAGCCACACAGTTTTTTTTTATCTGGCACTGCACTGTTTATATATCTAACGTGATTATGTGAAGAGTGTAACTTAAGTTGGGTACTGTACTGCATTTCATACCAAAAGTTTAAGTACGTAATGACGCTTGATCCAAATCTCTTTGAAATCTTCTGGTCTTGTGTTCATTGTCATGCATTTGATAATATAAAAATGAAATTGTTTTTGATGTCACTTCTCTGAAATTTGTGCAGTGTTTTCACTTGGGAGCTTATAGTTTGTTAGAGTGAATGTCAGCAACACATTAAAAACTTTTGTGTGGCATGCCAGAGGAAAAAGCCACAAGAGCGTCTTGTAACCTTAAACATTTAATGTATATGTCAGTGCAATGGACAGTTAATATTATAACTACAATGCATATTTTCTTCCCTGATGTGATGTTACTCTACATGTATTGCTTGAATGTGCTCCGTGTTTCCCTCTTACGAAATATGTGAGCTGTGATCATAATGTTCCAGTAATCAATGTGCATTGATAATATAATTTCAGAATGTGGAGAATCCTGCAGTTATTTTCTTAAGGTGTGACTCCCTGTTGTATTGTATAAAATGCAATAATAAGGACATAATCTGTCAATACACAACTTTTATTATAGCTATTCCAAAGCAGCTACATGTTTCGGCTGCATAAAGCAGCCAACACAATGCCGTATGTATCAGAAAATGCACAGAGAACATTATACAGCTGTAGCCATACATGTGTATAGCTGCAGCTATATAATTGTCTTTTTTATTTTCGGAAATGTACAGCCTGATGATGGTTGTTTTACGCAGCCAAAATATGTAGCTGCTTCAGATTTGCTATAATAAAAGTTGTATATCAATGGATGATGTCTGTATTATTGCCTGCAGTTAATTAACATAGAAGATTATAGTCTTCTTGGAAATGACACCATGTAGTTTGATTGTTAGGTACCAGTGTGTGAGAGGAACCTACTGGCTTCATCTTCAGTCTAGAAGATTTACCAAGAACAGATGTCTCAGGATCCTCCAACACTGGGCTATGTTGTATCAATTCCTGAAGTGTATAGTCTTCATACCACTGTGAGTGCTTTCTTACTTCATCTATATTTTTGACATCCTATGTTTTCATTGTACAAAATGCTCATTCTCTAAGAATTAATGATCTGTATATCAGCTGTTTTCATGTAAAATGGGTCTGTGGCAATGATTGAGTTTCGTGATTGAACTGACATTTGTTCACCTCTACTCCTCAGTAATGGTAGCACGCCATTTTGGGTTTCTGCTTTTTCTTGTCATTCACTGTCCTCCTGTGCGACATATATGTGATAATGACATGCCATATTTATGCAAGTGTAGGAGTCAGACTTTTTCCTAACTTATCATCTGAAAAATGGGAAGTCACCTTATAATTGTGCACAAAGTTAAAATGTTCTGTATAGATACCTTCCTGAAAAGTTAAGATTGTGGAATGGGGCTGTCTTATACATAGGTAAATATGGTACATGGGTAAAGGTAGTGCATGGTCCATTATAATAGCAGAGAAATTATTTTTCCCATGATTTTCTTTTATCGTATTATGGTCCCTCCCTACCCCTTTCCCATTCCTTAATATTAAAACATGCCATTATTCTGTCATACCATTATCTTTTTCTCTCATGTTGCCATTTTATTTTTGCTTCCCATTTATTTATTCATACTTATTTTCACCCCTCGCTTCCACCCTTCTTTCCCTTTCTTGATATTAAAACATCCTTTATCCCTTTCATGCCATTGTCTGCGTCCCTCCATTCTGTCATATTCCTTTTCCTTCCCAGCTATTTAGCCATTCCTATCCATGTATCGTAGAAAAAGCAGGTTGGGGTTTACCTGAGTATAGCATAAACTGGCTGTTATTTGTGTGTTCAAGATTTATACTGCTCATATGCAGCCAAAATATTTTTATTAACACACGTGTCAAACAGTCACACACTGAGACTCAAGAGACCCATATAGTAATGTTAAAATATGACAAAATAAATTGTGAAGAAAACAACTCTGTATTTATGTGATTTAGTTCATACTACTATACATTATTATAAATTGCAAAGTAAGTTATCAGACAGGAACAAACTGTTTCAAATAAAAAGTCTTACAAAAGGTAGCAGTTTGACTCATTTTGGAATGTAAAATTTTCAAAACAAAATTCTGTCACACCAATCGCCGTGGAATCATATGCTTAGTTTTTGGACTAGAATAAACTTGAAACCATAACTGAGATCAAGAAAAACTAACCTAGTTTTTCGCCCTCAGAAAGAGACCACTTTTAAGACTCAGGCATACATGGAGGATAATATTAAGATGTATCTTCAGGAAGTGGAATGGGGGGTTATTGGACTGGACTGATCTTGGCTCAGGCTAGGGACAGGTGGTGGGCGCTTGTCAATGTGGTATTGAATCTTTGGGTTCCATAACATGCGGTGAATTTCTTGAATAGCTGAGAACCAGAGCTTCTCAAGGACCCTACTCCATGGAGTAAGTAACAATCAATAAATTCACTTTAATTTTATGATGTATTTTTATTTATAGTATTTTCACCAATATATTTCGGCCAATAATCTGGCCCCTTCTGGGCTACGTTTTTGATACAAGAATGCAGTTGTAGTTAAATGTGTCACATTCACTCCGTAACATTAGAAACATATAATTTCGGTTAACATTTCCTAATACCAATTATTAAATACTGGAAGTTAAAATTATTTAGCTATTGTGGAATGGTGTATACACCAGTGATAGAGTATGGGTGATGTTTGATATAAGTGTGACCGTGCATCATATATATAAGTAAAGAAGATGTACCAACTTGATGCAACTAATTTTATTATGATTTAATTTCATAAATGACCTCTACATGTTTCGGACATTTACATGTCCATCTTCAGGAGTGCTTATATGTTGTATCAC
>Ga0209737_10003732_pt1 | contig 10642 bp, 9 predicted proteins | sample TergutCu122P3_FD_187284 | JGI IMG/M metagenome (GOLD analysis project Ga0209737, IMG submission 187284) | Cubitermes ugandensis P3 segment gut microbial communities from Kakamega Forest, Kenya - Cu122 P3 (SPAdes) (version 2) | ecosystem: Host-associated > Arthropoda: Insects > Digestive system >...
GCAAAGGGCGTCCGAAACATGCAGAGCATACTTGTAGTTTTTAATAAACACAATACTGCCAGAGTTGCATCTTGTTGGTTTATTATATATTATAGACTTGTGATTTACGGAACTGAAATATAAAATTTGGTATTTTTGTGTGCGCAGGGATATCCTGCAAACATTTACACACCAGGGCTGGCCAACATGTGGCACTTGAGGAAAGCATTTGTGGCCCTTGATCACCTGAATAGTTTCAGTAATAAAATGTAATTAACATAATATAATAGGTCTACAGAACATAATACTGCAACTTTATTAATGGAGAAAATGTTTAGAAACCATAAGTCATCACTTAAAGACAGCCCAGAATAAACCAAACATTCTTTGTGGTTTATTGATTTTGGTATGGCCTACTTCCTTGGCATTCACCTATACTTTAACATGACTTAGTGCTTGTAAATAATGGTCCTGTAGTTAATTCAGCCCCCTCTCCCACCCCTCCAAATATATGTATCCACAGGGGCGGCCCACTAGCGGGTCCTTAAGAAATTTTCTGGCCCTCTTATGGGTTGAAGTTGCCCAGCCTTGGTTTACACAATCAACAGCTTGTTGTCATTGTAACTAAACATAACATGTCTTTTCTATACATCATGTAATTTGTGAACAGTAATTATTTCATAAGATCTGAAACTTGTGCAGTGAACATACTAGCTGAGTGATTTTTGGGGCTATCGGCCACATCAGTGATTGATTAAAGTCAACATTTTGGTGACCAGCCCTGTCACCATTATGGGTTTTCATTAAATCAACCCTGGTGACTGGGACAGAGCAGGCCTCTAAAACATTGGTTTTTTTTGTCCTACACTGATGTGGCTGATGGCCCAAGAATAATTGGTAAAGGATATCTTTTGTTGCTGAAACAGTGTCACTAATACTGTTGCCACTACTACATACCGACTGTCACATACAACAGCTGCACTTGTATCTGCACTGCGTGTCACTGTCTGTAACTTGTTTAGTGTAAGCACATTCAGTCCTATTATAGTCATCCATCTTGGCATGACTTTACTTTGGTTTTAGACCTGTTTTTGTATATTCCATTTGGATTGTATTATTGTATGATCAAGATTTCTACAGATGTCAAATTGTTGTGCACAGTGTTGGTGCTTATTTCATCAAATGAGTTCTTGCAGATACCCTGGACTCATAGCTCCAGATGTCAGCGATCTTGTCCAGTGCTGAGAGTAATTTGAGATTCATAGAACACTTGTTCATGTAACAATGCTTTGGTGAGGGTGGTTTGAAGAGTAATGTTGCTGGATGAAGATTCAGTCACTTATTACTTGTCCTCATTGTGTTACTTGCCAGCTTGGAATTACTGTTTTTGTATGTGATTATCATTTCTTTTGTGTCTCAAGCAGCAGAATTTAGCCATTATTCATTTCTAATGAAAATGAAAACACTCTGAAGAGTTTAGCTGGAATTAATTTCCCATGAAAGTGAAAATACTTTGCACTGTTCACATAATACAGTAAAATATTGTGAGTAGCTGAAGTAAAGCTCTGGAATTAATTACTGGTCCTTCGTCTTCCATCTCCCTTGATGATGAACAGGCCTCACATTGTATTTTTTTACCTCATTATTCTTTGGGCATAGTCATGAGCATAACAGTAAATGCTGTAAATTAATTTCCTCTCTGCAGCACATGAGGTTGGACTGGCTTCACTTCAGGTTGCTTGTGAGGGGTTTGTCATATCCAACTCAGTGATATTTGAGTACAAGAAACCAGCAAGAGAGGACCGAGCATCTGCCTGTGAACCTAAACTTGAGAGAAGTAGCAGTGACAATCTGTTGAAATTCACTCTCCTTCATCGATTGGAGGCGATGGATGACCGGCTGCAGATAAAGCAGGAGCCTGATGGCTCAGAATTCGTGAGTGTCTTATTTCTTGTTTGTGTAATGTTCATGTTATCCATTTTCCTATGCCTTGTGTAATATCCTTGTCAGGGTATTCGTTTTATGATGCTGCAACCTTAAAATGGTAAGGAATAAATTTGACTCTTCCATTTGCTGGTTATTATTTAGGTATTGACAGTCTGATGTTTATCAGCTTAAAACTTTGTAACAAGTTGTTTATGTACTTTTATATCCAAATTATATTGTGTTAAAATCACTTAAACCATTGCTTATATACTGTAAAATAAGTATAAAATTAATCAGATGGTAACCTTTTATCTCTGATCTTTAATAATAAGCTAAACAATCACTTCGTTATGTTATTTTATTCGTGTCTTCAGAGATGTTATACTGTATTGTAACTCTTTGTGCATGTTCTTATATATATTACATTTCATATCATACCTGTGACAGATATGTTACTTATTTCATGTGAGGTTTGGGTTTCTTCTCGTTGATGCAGATCCAAGTTATTTCCTTTTTGGTGACGTAATAGTTGGCAGTTCACATGTTGTTCCAAACTGCCAATACAGGGGTGTGACATTTCATTTAAAATGAAATAAAGCAGGAGTACGTATGAGAAAACTACTTTCTAATAATTAAAATGCAAAAACATCCTCTCTGTATTTCAGGTAGAAGGTTCTGTGTTGTTCAATCAAAGTAACTTTGAAGATCGGCTAGTAAGTTATTGCCAGCAGATGACCAGCAGAGCTTGGAGGTCAGGGGAGGAGGTTAATCCATCATGGTTTATGAGCCACAGAGGGATGACACTGCTTCATTTGGCTGCTTCACTGGGGTATTCAAGGTAGAACCACTTTATTCAAACTGACCTGCCGTCTGAATAATGATATTAGTAAATAGATAACTGCATACATTTTTTTCAGTCCGGTATCTTATTGCATTAAAATTGTATGGTTACGTTCATAACTACGAAATTTGCCAAGATTCACGTGTGTACTTGTAACCATAGCTTCAGGAAGTTTTGCTGGTTGATTTGTGTTTGTTTATTTCTGACTGAGCTCGAAAGTCAGCACCGCAAATATAAAAGCCTACAACTGATCACCATCCTGAACCAATGACATGCGACTGTTATTCTCAGAGCCTCTTTCCTTAAGATTTATGTTAATTTATTTTCTTTTGGTAAACCATCTAAATGCACATTCAACATACACAGTTGTGTAGTCTTTTTTCAGTAAGTTGGTTAAAATGCACAGAGTAAGCAGTTAAAATATCTGTCCTAATATTACCCACTCATCCTCTTCTGTATCACCATACTGACTGGTTTCCAAGACATTTTCCCATAAAAATACAGTGTGTATTTCTTGTTTTTCTCTCATTCTAGCAAATGCCAACCCATAACATTCTCCTTCATTTAACTTTTTTGACCATACTAAATGATGTTTATAAAGTGTTAAGTTTCTCAACATGTTATAATATTCAACTGAATGCATACTTAATTTTTCTTAGGTTAAGATATTCCGCTCAACATTTTGTTTTCAAATATTATAATGTGTTCTTTCTTCAAGCTAAGAGACCATGTTTTAAAACTATCCAGATTAACTGTCAAAATTATTGTGTTTTGTAATGTTTATATTCTGTTTTGTATTGTGGTATATGGGTTTTGAAATAATTGATTAATAACAACAATTTCAGAATTTATTGTTTCAGTAATTTTATTTTTAGCCTCATTTTGATTTTGTTATCATTGGTTCCAGTGACTAAAATTTGAAATGTTGAAATTATTAATTGTGGGCTGTAAAATACAAAGAAAATGTAAAAATAATTGTGTGCAATAACTAACAATAGCAGCACATGAGGTAACATAAATATATGTGTCTTAGCTGAAGACATAGTACATAATGTTAACATATTTACATGCACCGCTGAAGTTAATGTCATGTACATGAAAGGGTTAATTTATTCCTTCCTTCTGTGACATGGATAGTACTATACAAGTTTATAGTGAAGTGTCTTGTAAAAATGCTATTTAATTTTTGGCACTTGCAGTTATGATTGCCTGTTATTTGTGTATTGACAGGTGTATGCAGCAGCATTCATGTTTAAACATAATCACTTATTATACTACTGTTAAATTTCCTTCCTTAGGTTGGTGTGTGCCATGCTGCACTGGCGTGCTGAGAACTCTTCTCTTTTGTTGGAGACAGAGGTTGATGCCCTTAGTCAGGATGAAGATGGGTACACACCACTGGTACAGAGTTACCACTTTGCTTATTGTTTTTTTTTTAATGGTCTACAACATTCCTTGGTCACTTTACCTGCCAGGAAAGAGGCCGGTTATACATTGAACAAGAGGCTGGGTGGGAGTGAGGGCTGGTCTGGATGTGTGTGGAAAATCTCGCCCTCATGGGGTGTGTAGCAAGTTGCTATACTGACTATCCTGGCCTCATTTAAATCAGTGGGGCATTGAAATTACATATTGGGATTTTTGTATGAGGTTTTCTGATTTATTCATTGTTTACAAAAATTTTCATCCTTAGTTATTGTTAGCAAAAACCATATTAACCCAAGATATAAGATGACCTGTTCTCTTTCTTACAGTTTCATGAAATTACAGAATTTACTTAATTTTGTTTGTGATTATAATGTGACCCCCACCCCACTGTTTATGTGATGAGTGAGGACAATATTGTTATCTAATATACAGGTAAAGAGAGTATATAAGATTTTATACTGATAGTGCTGTGAGGTTTCAAGTTTCAATTTATTTCATCCTTTTGACAGCAATGTGTATAGGATACATCCATCATTTCTTATACTTAGTTTTTTCTAGTTCTACTTAGCTACTATAATTCATATATAATATAAAGACATACTTAGCTATTACATTTCATATACAATATAAAAACATACGTCTTCTTTCTGATAGTACAGACAAACATTCATATGACTCCTCATACTCGTCACCCATGTATCATACCACTACAAAATTGTAAAGTACACTTTTAATAAAAATCACACACACACAGCATGTTCTTTCCCTCCGCACACTTAACAATTTCAAAGCTTCTCAGTTTTCTTTTTGTCCTCATTTGCACCAAGAATAATATTAAAAAACTAAAGTTTTAAAAATTGTCTCTACTAGCTATAAGATTTAAGACATCTGTACATTGCTAGTTATATTGGTAATTTAGTTGCCAATACCATACTTCCGACTGGTCATCTTCTCCTGTGCACACAGTACAAGAATGTGTGGTGTATGGTGTATGGTGGTCAGGATTCCTGCTTCACATCTGGGGTATACTGAAATCAGGAGATTGATTATACTGACTGGCGGTCTTTGTGAGTTTTGTCTGTACTTACAGCACCTTGCAGCCACATATTCTCACACAACATCATATATCATCCAGAATGCTCTATAATCAGTTTAAGGCATCATTAATTGCAACCAATAATATACCAGCTTATGTTGTGTTGTACCACCTTGTAATGTTTTGTCTGCCTCTGTTTCTTCTTCCACACTTTAGTTCCGTCTGCATTGTCCGTATTTTATTTCTGCTTTCCATGTCTGTTATCACATGGGTCTATCCATCATTTACTGACATCTTCAGGTGCTTCTTTCCTTTCAGTAGATCCCCATTTTGAGGAATATCAGTCTTCTTTCATGTGCCTCCATATCTGAACCACATAAACCTGTTTAGTCCTGAGTTGTCTCATTTGTCCATTTTTTTCTGTCCTTGTACCCTATTTAGTCCTCAATCCACTTTTTTTTTTCTGTTGTAGCAATTGTGGTAATCTAGCACTATTTAATTCTTTCACAAAGAAAGGAACAAGGGCATTAAAATTATTACCCACAAATGTTTTGCTTTTCAGTACACTTTTCTGTCCCAGTCCATGCTCCATGATGGTAAACACCCTCAGCTTGTACGTGTTAAGTTAAAAAGAAGATTTCTTAATACTTCCATATGCATAAAGAGATTAGCAGAGGTTGTAAACTAATAGACATTCTGGTGATTGTTTGATTCATAACCTTTGCTAATTTCGACTTCAACACTGTATGTACCTGATAAAAATTTTGTTATCCCTTATCCATTTTTATAAATTTTAATGGCCAAAAAATGTTTGATATAAAACTTTTAAGGGTTGACATATTACAACAAGACAGTTTTTGAAGTTAATACATGTGTCACATCCATAATGTATGCTTGCCACAAACCTTTAGACTGAGATAATAAAACTTGTTGTTACATTGACTAGTATGAGTTAGCTCCACTCATAATGGTACATGCCTCTCTGCAGTGGTTGATCAGTTTTATGCCATGAGTCATAGATTTAGCACCTTATTGCTGTTGCTATTTTTGCATACTCACAAAAATTATTTTAAGATTTGAATATTATTGAAGATATTCCCACATGAATATCAGTGTCAGACATAAAAAATTTCAAATGTTCATTTTAATCTCAGATTTTCCCACATGTTGTTAGTACTGATGGTTCACTCTAGAACAGGTCACGAAGTCCCAGAGGGGGAGTAGACGTATAACTCTACGCTGTCTTTAACCTCGGCGCTAATTTGGGGTAGGTGGTCAATGCCGCGCCTCGGCTGCTTTACTCCCAGGAAAGACCCAGTACTCATACAGGAGGCGGGTTGGGCCCCAGGGCCGGTCTAGATGCCTGCAGAAAGTCCCACCTCCACTGGGATTTCAATCCCTGGACCATCCAGCCCATAGCAAGTCACTATACTGACTGCTATCCTGGCACCAGTACTGATGGTACAGAATTAAAAATATATACAGAACTCTGTGGTTGGCAGTGACTTTTGTGAACGAGGCTTCATGAAAGGTTGGTCCATGGGTAAGAGTTTTTCAGACAGGATACAGAAAGCCAGACTGAATGTGAACTGGGTTCTGTGTAATTAATGTTTCAGATGTGGGCATGTGCTAAAGGTCACCGGGAAACTGCAATCCTTTTGTACAGGTGGAATCACACAGCTTTAAATGTACGTAACCTGTCTGCACAGACAGCCACAGACTGTGCACGTTCCAATAGGCATGAGGAGCTTGCACAGGAGATGGAACGACTGGAAGCTGCACGAGAAAAAAATAACATGACACTGATTGGTAAGGCACTAAATTTGTGTTCTGTGGAAACTAGACAAGTATCTGTAGTGAAAATGGAAACAAACAGCTGTGGATCACATAAGCTGACTTATTTCCTTTTAAGAAAGGGTGGTGTGATAAAGAATGTTCTTAAAGACATAGAGTGAATGGGAGTGGACTAGGCTGAAGTGGCTCGGGTTATAGCTGAGTAGTGGACTTTGTGAACATGTAATGAATCTTCAAGTTCCATTGAAGGTGGACAGTTTGTTGACTGAGTGATTGTTAGAGCCTAAGAAGGACCTTGATTTATGAAGCTGTTAGTTATGTAGTTAGTTTATCTGTTATAGACTTGTTTAGTTATTTATTTTGTGAACAATTCTGGCATTTTTTTTAAATGAAATCTTGTTATCTGGAAATCACTCATAATTTGAATCCTTTACTTTGTGAACTTTGTTTATTACCTCATGTTAAAGATAGGAGAGTATGTGCAGGGGACAGACTCAGTCCCTGTTCTTTTAGTCTCAGGATGGGGACTGATTGTGTCTCTAAAATGTAATGATTTCTTTTTCACGTGGGATGATGGACGAATCCATCAAGTAAATGATCCCAAATATGTAGTACCATCTTCAGAGCCCTCTAGATTGTCACAGTTGCCATATGTGGAAATGAAAAGAATATTTATATATTAATTTTCACAAATTTAATAGGTAGTTTTTGCCTTGCCCATCATGGTAATGTGTGGCTAGGTAAAGAAGCTGGCACTTGTAACATGCATAAATCATTCATTAGCACTACTAATTATTCTTGCCATTGCCTCTTCTGTGATACCTCACCACTCTCACTGCCATTACTAGCACCTGTGCCAGTACAGGTTTTTATCCTTCAACACACGTCCCTCTCAGTACTTTGCCAGCAAAGGTGTTTAAGTCCATATATTTCTAATAGTGGAATTTATGTTGAAACAAATTACCGGTTTGAATGTATACTGTAGATTTCACAAAATTTTAAAATCAAGCTGTCACATACTATTTATCTATTAATACCCATAACTTTGTGACCATCAGGAACTGGACAAATATTGAGACATTTTTTTGTGACATTCAGGTTGTATTTAACAGCCTCCAGATGGTCAGCCATTTCTCCATGGTGCACACAGGTTATGGCTTTTCCTATAAGGATATTCCATTGACAATATGTAATTCTTTATTAGTACTGTATCAACTTGTTATGAAGTATGTTTGGCTTGTTTCAACATACTTTCCCATAATTTAGTCAGAAGGACTATGGGAAGTCACAAACATAGCCTGGATAGGTGGTATTCTGCCCAAGGCTACTAACACGTACCTCCAATATGCAAATCAGACACATAATAATGCTGAAGCACCTTGTGTAGTGTTTTTTGATACATACAGCTTTAGATGAGAAGGATCAAATGCACTGTAAGCTGCTAGAGATTTTTTACTCTTTCTTGTGTCACTTTTACCATGAATTCTTATCACAGGTTCTACCACAAATTCATCCACAACCTCTTCATCGCTAGGATCCCCAACGTCTACTCTTGTCAGAACTGAGGTGTCTTCTGTCTCCCCCGCATTTTTAGATACAGACAATATAATGTTGCTGGGTTCATCAACATCCCCAGATGCATCAACTTTATCTCCTGCTGGTTCAGTTGTTTCCTTGGCTTCAGTTGCATCCACAGCACGTTCACATGATGGTGTGTTCCTCCGGCCGGGTGCTGTTACGAGGTTAGTAGACCACAATGGAGTCGTCTGTACAAACAGTGGTACACAGTTGTTGGGGAGAGGGTGACTGTCGTCAGCTGAGAATTAGATCTGTATGCTTTCATTTAGAAGGACACCAAAAGATGGATTGATGGATTTTTGAACAGTGAGAGGTTTGACCTCCCTGTGTTCATCTATCTGTGGATGTGACTCAGCCTTCCTTTACAATGGAAAATTTTAGTGAAAAATGATTTAACTACATTTCCAGATAAAATGTTGAGATGTAGTTCATTGTAACTTCTTTTTACATCACTTCATGACATTCCATTTTGTGTTCATGGAATGCTTTTCCTGTAAGACTTACATATAATAATTGTTGTATGTGTTTCCTCATTGCCCCTTTTTAGCTGTTTGTGTGCTATGTTTTTCTTGTTGTATGATGGTTTGTTGAGTGCTGCTTTTGTTAAATGAGTACTGAAGAGGTATCACAAGGAGGAGCCATTCAAGCTTTGACTTTCCATAACCATTTTGCCCTATAACAATGCGGAATTAGCCAAAAGCTGACTAAAATGAACATCCCAAAATGTGACACATTAAGAAAAATGAAACTTTAAGACATTTTCTGTGAAGTTGGAGGTTTGTGTTTTCACAATAAAATGTCACATATGTGGATGGAGACCCAAACTGAAACGGCTGAGCTACGGTTTAATATACAGACTGTACCCAAAATACTGGAAAATTACGTTGGATCCTGTGCCATCCTTTGTGATAGATGTAAATGACATTTATCATACAGTGAGGAGATGCCCACATACCTTGAAAAGTGTTTGTGAAAACTACGAAGTGCAGATACATTTCATTGTTGTTTACTTTGGTTACAGAAGTGAGGCACAGAAGTACAAAGTTGTGAGTCTGGAACTACATGTGAACATTCCGCACTCAGGTGAAGGAGGCAGCATTGCTGGTAGCAACAACAGTTCTTCATCTAGTCCAATTGGCTCCAGTCAAGGTTTGCATTGCAGTGGTACATCTTTTTGAGTATGATATACTAAACACATAATACCAATAAAATATGTTTAAAGGAATATCTTGCTGTTTTGGAGCATGTGCATATTTGCATAATAACAGCTGCCATTAAAACCCTGTCTGTAATTCAGTTTAGGTCTCACCTTTACTTCTTACATCAGCTTTCTGGGTGGCACCTGGCATGAAATAAATGACATGCAGCTGTGCCAAGCATCTTAATGCCAACACTATTAAAACACTCCTTTTTATGGCCATACAATTGTATAGTCTGTGCTGTACACTTTCATTGTGCTTTTGTGAAAAGTTGTTGATAAAATAGGGTCCTTATTAGCAGAGAAGATCTAGTTCCAGTCATATGACTGTGCTTTTCACACCTGTTCAAGGTCTTACCGTGATAGCAGTATCTATATGAGAGTGGGGGGTTGTAAAGAAATACTGTCATGAAGGATTAAATGCAAGATACGAGGTTTTCACGGTGGTGTTACTGAGGATTTGGTTCCTCTGGGTCATGATCCAGTGCCATTGTGTGAGTGGTTTTTGACGTTTATATATCTACTCATCCAAAGACACAGTGTCTCATCCCAAAAGAACTGAATGCTTATCCTAATTTATAAACACTTGCTCACCATGTGTAGCTCAAATGGAGGTATATTGATACGAGGGTGATTCAAAAAGTAAAGGCAAAATACATTTAACGGCTGTAATAGAAGTAACTGTGAGCAATTTTACATATTATTTTTCTACATAGTCCTCTTGCAACACAATGTATTTGTTATATCGTTCAACTAGTTTCTGTATTCCTGCGGAGAAAATGCTTTTCGGCTGCTCTTGAAGCCAAGTGTGCACCGCTTCCTTTACTTCCTCATTGGAAGCGAATCTGCGAACGCGCAACGCCTC
>Ga0209737_10003733_pt1 | contig 10642 bp, 8 predicted proteins | sample TergutCu122P3_FD_187284 | JGI IMG/M metagenome (GOLD analysis project Ga0209737, IMG submission 187284) | Cubitermes ugandensis P3 segment gut microbial communities from Kakamega Forest, Kenya - Cu122 P3 (SPAdes) (version 2) | ecosystem: Host-associated > Arthropoda: Insects > Digestive system >...
CTATGATTTGGGTTACAAACAAAGACGGAAAAGAACAGTATGTCAAGAATCCATTTTGGGAAAGACGAGAAAAAGCAAGGACAAACTACATTTTAGTGTGCGACAGGATACAACTCACACCGACAAGTCGTGCAAAGATAGGAAAAGCGAGGGCAGACAGTATGACGGAAAAAGAGGACGACTTCTTCTAGGGTGGAGGTAACTTATGGGCGCAACTGCTTTTGATGTTAATTATCCGACACATAAGTACGCCTTAGATTTGGTTGCTAGAAGAATTACGGCTGGCAAAAAAGAAATCCAAGCAGCCAAGATACACATTAAAAACTTAGAGAGACAAGGAAAGAATTATGATTTCGTTTTCGACCACACAAAGGCTGATAGATTCTTTAAGTTTTATGAGATGTGTTTTGACGTAGAACGCAACGAGTATTTTAAGTTACTACCTCATCACTATTTTGATTTTGGATTGCAGTTCGGCTGGGTTCATAAAGAAACAGGGAACTATAAACATACTAGGTGTTACAAACAACAGAGTCGTGGAAACTGCAAGACGACCGAATGCGCAATCAAGGCGCCGTACAAACTAATTGGCGAGCGAAAATACAAACCGTTCGATGTTGATAATTACCAAACTGTTCACAACGCTAGGATTTATCTGATGGCTGTAGACAAGACGCAGGTTGAAGAATTGCGTGAACCTATTATGTCTATTGCTAAACATTCGCCTAAATTAAAGCCTTACATCAACGCTAGAAGTACGTACATCCGAGGAGCGAAGTTCGGTGGTCAGATAGTAGTCATGTCTAAAGACTTGCGCAATAAACAGGGTGCTAAGCCTGACTACGCGATAGTCGATGAGTTATCGTCACACATTGACGGTAAGAGATTATCTGCTTTAGAAAAGGGTTTCGGTAAGAAAGAACAAGCACAATTAGACATCATAACAACAGCCGGAGACATGCTTGAGACAAACCCAGCGAAAGTAGAATACGACTACGCAAAAAGAGTATTGAACGGTGATGTTAGAGACGAGCGATATCTGGCAATTATAAGGGAACAAGATGAAGACGATGACGTAAGCGACACGAAGTTATGGGCGAAAAGTAACCCGATGTTAAGATATTTAGGAAAAGAGAAGTACGCGTCTACGTTATTTGAGGCGATTCAGAATGAATACCGCAGAGCATTTGAGAACAACGACTTAGAGGCTCAAAGACAATTTAAAATCTACAGAATGAACTTGTGGCAAGAAGGTGCCGTAAATAGTTACTTAAAGAGCCATGAGATAAAACTGTTTGAAGAATGCAAGGTTAGTAAAGAAGAGTTTAATAGACTTGTAAGAGACAAATCATGCATAGCCGGGCTAGATTTTTCAATAAGACGTGCTGATTTAACTGCTGTTGGGTTTGTTTGGCAATTAGATGACGGAAGATTTGCTATTGACGGTTTTGGATATATGCCGGTGATATCTATGATAAAAAAAGAAACCGTTGACAGAGTTCCGTACAGTGATTGGGCTAAAGCCGGGTGGTTAGAAACAACTCATTATCCTATGCCGAACAGCGAAGAGTTCGCAAACATAATATGCAAACGAATAAAAGAACGTTCTTGCACAATCAAGGAAATTACTTATGACTCATTTCATGCATATGACGCTGTTACAGGCTTTATTGATGGTAAGTTTGACACATTAGGTGCTGGTACCTTCAGCGAAAGCAACGTGATTGAGGTTCCACAGAATGTTAGAACGCTACATATACCGACAATAAAATTACGAGACGAGATTATACAGAAAAATATTGTATGGAATGGAAACCCATTACTTAAATGGTGTTTTGTTAATGCTTACGAGTTTAAAACACAGACCGGAGATTTAATTAAGGTTATGAAAGAGAACAAGACGAGCAACAAGAGAATCGACTTACTCGCAGCGATAATAAACGCATTTGTTAGATGGGAGAGTTTGAAAATTGATACTTGGGTAGACAGAATGGCTACCGCTGTTGATTTCTTCTAGGAGGGTGATTTTGAAAATATTCGGTTTAAATATAACACGGAATAAAAAGATTAAAAACTTCGTTCACACTCCGGAAAACACGATAGAAAACTATACAATCGATTTCCTAAACGGTTTAAATGATGGCAGAGACCGTCAAATGAAGATTGCTGTTGTCTTCAGGTGTATAGATTTCTTGAGCGATACGATTTCGATGTTGCCCTTTTTCGTTATAGACGACATAACGCACATAAATCCTGAAGACAGATACTCAAGGCAGATTGAATATTTGTTAAATTGTCGTCCAAACAGAAATATGACTCCGTCTACGTTTTTCAAGATTATTGAAAAAGACAGGTTATCAACTGGAAATGGGTTTGCAGAAATCAAGTGGGCTGACAACGGACTTCCTCTTGCTTATAACTATCTGCACCCTAGGAACGTCTTAGTAAAACAGGAAGATGACGGCGAGGTCTTGTATGACGTAACAGACCCGAAAACAGGTGATGTACGTACTTTACTTTGCGACGAAATCCTACATTTCAAAGGAATAAGCGATGATGGAATCATCGGAAAATCTGTATTAAGTTACGCGAGAGAAACAATCGCTGGAATGGAGTTTCAAGAAAAGTTCTTCAAAACATTCTACGAATCAGGCGGCAGACCTAGCGGAGTACTATCATTTGACACTGACTTATCAACACTTGCAATTAAACGAAACAAGGACGATATACACGGAATTGAATTACGGAACGTTCTGCGAGATTCGTTTCAAAAACAAGTTGGCGGTTCAAATAATGCCGGTAAGGTTGCTATTACCGACCTGGGTTCTAAATATACAGCAATACAACCGATAACTCAAAAAGACATGGCTTTTGTTGAGAGCAAGGAACTTAGTATTGCTGACATTGCAAGATTCTTCGGAGTGCCGCTCTACAAGTTATTTACCGGAAAGGAAAGTTACCAAAGCAACGAGCAAAATAATATTGCTTTTGTAACAGATAAACTAAATCCGATTGTAACAGGGTATGAACAAGAGCTGACATACAAACTATTCATTCCGGAGCGGCAACGTGCTGGAATTTCGATTAAGGCGAATCTAAATGTGTTACTTCGAGGTGACATTGAGGCAAGGTCAAAATTCTACGAAAGAATGAGAAACGTCGGCGCGATGAGTGTCAACGATATTCGCCGCAAAGAAGATATGGGAGACGTTGCTGGAGGTGACGTAAGGCTTGTGTCGTGGAACTACGCTCCGTTAGACCGTTTTGAGGAAATGAGCGAGAACCGAAATTCTGCGCGGCAAAGACCAACGGAGGGTTAAAAATGGAATGCAAACATAAGAAAGTCTACAGCACGCACGACAGGCTAGACGCACAGTTTCATTGGATATGTAAAACATGCGGAGAACGCGGAATTGACCATGGTGAGTTCTTAAATGAAGACGAGTACATCGATTTAGTTCAGAAGTTTCATCCGATTGATTTAACAAATCCATATCATAAGTCTAAAGGAGTTAAAAAATGAAGATATTCAAATTTTTAAACATCGCAAAAGATGAGCAAGGAATCGACGTTTATTTAAACGGCGAAATTATAAATAACGATTTAAACGAATTGTATGAGTATTTCGGAATAGAGGGTTCTTGTCCTAATAAGTTCGAGGAAGAACTTAAAAATGCAAACGGTAAACCTCTAACAATTCACATTAATTCGATTGGTGGAGATTTGTTTGCTGGAATGGCTATGTATTCTGCAATTAAGAACTACAAAGGCAGAACTACCGCAATCGTTGACAGCGTTTGTGCTAGTGCTGCTACATTGCCGATGGTCGCTTGCAAAAGAATAATAATGCAAGTACCTAGTGTAATGATGATTCACGAAGCCAGTATGTTGACAGGAGGCAGTAAGACGACACTAAAAAAAGATATTTCAACTTTAGAAAGCTTAGATAACTCGATAGCGAATGCTTACGAGGTTAGAACAGGATTAAGTCGCGATAAATTATTAGAAATGATGAAAGCCGAGACATGGCTAGACAGCAAGAAAGCGAAAGAACTTGGCTTTATAGACGAAATCAACAAAGGCGTTGATGTCCCGGACAGTGTGATTAGGAACATTATCGACAACAACAAAAAGTTAGTTGCTTGTTTACGTGGTTTTGAACAACCGGAATCAAAAGTGCCCGATAAGGAGAACACTTTGGAGAACGGCTCAAAAATATATAACGGCAAATTTAGTAGTGTTCAGGAACTAGAAAAGGCTTACGCCAATTTGGAAAGCGAATACACGAAAAAATGCCAAAAATTAGCGGAGGTAAAGCCCGCTAAAAATGTTGAAACATCCACAAAAGATACTGGTGCAGACGAGACTGAAGATGAAACAAGAATCAGGTTTGAGTTTGCAAAAGTCAAAAACATTCTTCAAAAAGGAAAAAAAGAAACATGCTAGTAAGCGCAAAAATCAGACAGGAGATTACAAATTTATCGACACGCGGTGAAGAACTTCAATGCAAAGAGAAAATGAGTAACGAAGAAATCGCCGAAATGAAAGTGATAGTAAACAGATTGAAAGAACTTGAGATAGAATTACAAAATGCAGAAACGATAGAAGCAGCAAAACGCGCAGTAACAGCAACAGCACAGGCGACAAAACCAGCGATTGCTAGGAGTATAGGTGAACACTTTAAGAACGCCGCTGCCGAACAAGTAAAACAACGCGGACAACGCTATACAATTCAGGTACAGGAGGAGTTTAAAAACACTCATCTTACGACAGGCACCCCAAGTCCGGCTGGAACATTCGACCCGGCACTTGGCACTGTTGATAAAACAATTGTACAGCAATACAACGAGCCTACGATTTACGACTTGTTTAGTCAAGGCACAATGAGCGGTCAGTCAATTACTTATTTCGTACAGACAGGCGTAAAAGTTCGTAAAGGAACCACAGCCGAGGGCGCAGTAAAGAATCAGAGAACGTACACTTACACATCACGTACAGACAATTTGAGCAAGGTAACAGGATTTATCAAGTTATCCGAAGAAATGATGGAAGACTTAGACTTTGTTGTAAGTGACATTAATAACCGACTTGTTGTTGATGTTGACCTTGATAAACAGTCGCAACTCATCAGCGGTGACGGTACTGGAACTAACTTACAAGGACTTCTGAACAGGACAGGTATTCAGACTGAGACAGCCGCGAATGCTGCTGACAATGCTGACGCACTTTACCGCGCTATCACTAAGATTCAGACAGCGACAGGAAGACGTGCAGATGCTATCGTGCTTCACCCTATGGACTATCAGAAATTACGCCTCATGAAAGATGCTAACGGACAGTACATGGGCGGAGGATTTTTCCAAGGTCAGTATGGTGCAGGCGTAAATGCTATAGACCAGCCTATTTGGACGAAAAGAGTCGTACAGAGCAGCGAAATTCCGCAAGGAACTGCTATTGTCGGTGCTTTCAGACAAGGTGGCACAGTTTACACTAAAGGCGGAATGAGAATTGCTGCCACCAACACGAACGAGGACGACTTTATAAAGAATATGGTCACGGTCCGCGGGGAGGAAAGAATCGCCCTCGCTGTAAGATTACCCGAAGCGTTCGTAAAGGTAACACTAATCCCCTAAACCGAGCCATTTTGCGAGACGGAAACGGCTCAGTTATTCGAGATGGAAACGGAAATGTGATACGAGTTTCGACTATATGATTTATGTATTCTCGTCGCATCCGTTTTCGTTGAGGATATGTAAGTCTCAAAAGAAGATGACTAATCATCTTCTTATGTGCTCATAAAACCGAATAAACGGTTTAACGAGTGATAATTAAAAAGGAGCGAGAATGGCTGACATTATTGACTTTCCAATTCCGGTAACAGATATAACGCCGACAGGAGCACAGGTCGAGCAAGTTGTAAACAGTGTTTTAAATCTTGTTACTCTTATATCCACAAATCCAGGCAACGGCTTAACAATTGGTTCAGATGGTAAACTGTTTGCTAATACTGGAATACCTCCAGCAACTTTTCAAATCGCTTCATTCGCGAACGATAAGGGAACAAACGAAAAGGGAGCGACAGTTTCAAGTATAACGTTTAACTGGGCTTATGCAAACGGAACGCCAGTATCACAAGCAATAGCACCTATTGTTGGAACTATTGCAAACAACGCATTGAGAACAACATCGCTAACAGGGCAGAATATCACGGCTGATACTACATTTACTTTATCCGCAACAGACGGAGTAAATCCAAGAACAGCACAAACTAATGTTAGGTTTTTCGCCCCGATATTTTATGGTACAGTCCCTGCAAATCCACCAACGCCAACACAAGTATCTGCTATGACGAAACGAATTGCAGCAGCAGGAAACTTTACGGCAGGATTTGATATTTCAAGTGCATACAGTTGTGTTGCAAGTCCTATGGCTACACCGATTACAGACATACTCGACGATATATTTGGACTTTCAGTATTAAGCAATTATGATATCATAAATAACGTCAACATAACTCTTGCAGGAGGCTCTACAATGCTTTATAGAGTGCTTGTAAGCAAAGGTATACAAGATACAGCAGGTGCTGATATGAACTTGCGTATAGTGTTTTAACCAATAGGAGTATAATTGAGTATGGAAAAGGAAGAAGATATTAGACGATTTAGCGGAAGAAAAGCAAATTCGGGATAGATGAATAGTCCTAATGCAACTGTTTTTATGAAAAAAGTTTGTTAAAACGCTTGACTTATGTATCACTGTATGTTATTCTTTTGTATGCTTTGGAGGGAGTGGAAATAAGTTACGGAATAAATAAAAACGGTTGCTTTATCTGTTCAAGGTATTTTGAGATTGGAAATATTACAACTGGAATTGAACGAGTTGTAGACGATAAAAGCGTATTAGATAATTACCCAGAGTTTCAATATAGCGAATATAAGTGTGGGAAACCAATCACTATGCGCTATAAGTTTTGCCCAAACTGTGGTATTAAGTTGGCGGTGCAAAATGAAAACAGGTAGACCAACAATCGACCCAAAGATAAACAGCAAACGAGTTCGTCTATCACTTAAAGACCAAGAGAAACTAACATATTGCGTAGAGGTTACGAATAGAAGTGAGGCAGATATTATTCGTGAAGGGATAGATATTGTTTACAAGAAGATTAAGAGAGGTGCGAATAAGAATATGTGCAAATGTACCTAGTGAAAAAGCAAATGAAATTACAGGGTATAAAATAGAAATAAGATTTGAATAATCACACCTCACCCAACCAAAATCAAGGCGGTAAACAATCCGTCTTTTTTAATGTAAAAGGAGTATAAAATGGCAATCCCATTTCCATCAAGTTTAATGAACGTAAACGGAGAACCCCTTGATAGCAAGACTGTAGTTGCTAACATAACAGAAAGAAACGCGATACCAGTACCCCAACGCTATCGTGGTATGCAAGTAACGGTGAAAAATAGCGGTGCTACTAAACCACAAGTATATTGGTTGCCTACTGATGATTTGACCAATACAGGCTGGCAACCACTAGAATTAGGTGGGGGAGATACAACCGTATCAACTTGGGCGTCAGGAGCAGCATATATACAGTATCAACTTGCCGTAAATGATAGTATTCTATATCGGTGTTTGATTGCTCATACTAGTACAACATTTGCTGCTGATGCGACTAAATGGGAGCAATTAAGTAAAGATGATTCTAATTTTGGTGTACCCGGTTGGTATGAACAAGTAAGCGGAACACCTGCGAATGAGTTTGAATTTAACGATATACAAACGTTCCTTAACGAAAAGATTAACGGAAAGACATTTTTAGCCCCAGTTGGTATTAACATAAACTTTGACGTAATGACATCTCCGACCTTTTTAAGGAATGTAATAGGTCGTGTCGAGATATGGGCAGACGCAAAATTCGGCGGATATTTATATATCGAAAACGTGACTAGTTTGCTATTCGGTGGGAATATGATAGAACCGCCATCATCAGCAGATATAACCGAGATTAAGAACTGTGGTAGTGTAGAGTTAGTTTGGGGTTTTGTGGCAGGGCATAGTTTAACTTTTAAAAACTGCCCAAATGTAATGGTCGAAAGCAATGTATTGATTCCTGAATTTACCATTGATAATTCTACCGTTCATATTCTCGACAACGCAAGAATAACAAATTTATATACGAACAACAGTTTTATGTTCATAAAAGATACTGTTGTTTTTACTCCTGTACCTGCTTTAACTAATAATAATTCAGTCATAATAGACGATAGACCAGGCAGACCGATTGAAACGTATATCCGTAAAGTAGCATCGGAATACGCACAAGACACCGAATATAAAAAAGATTTATTCGTCTATCTTGGCGATAGACTATACCGAGTAAAAGATGATTACAAATCTGGTAACACTGCATCAGACGCGGCGGCAGAGTTATTGGTTGACATAGCCGCAGGAAGATTGTCGCCAGTAAGCGTAGACGCAAACGCGGAGAGACTGTTTATTAAAGGCAAAGGCGGCACCTTTACGCAAGGAACTAATTTTACAGACTTGATAGCATTTTTGAAATCGCTTGAGAACAAGTGGTTTAATGAGAGTGTGTATATTAACATAAACAGCGCGCCGATAGGGAACATATTTATACAGAATATGATGTTTGTCGCGGGTGGAAGATTCACGCTGAATTTTATCAATATTAACGGCTCATTTGATATCACATTAAGTAATGTTAAAGGCAACGTTGAGATATCGGGCGACTATATAAACGCGTTTGGTGGAAGATGGTTTCACATTTTCGACTGTGACTACATTGATATAATCGGACGGCTCGAAGTAAGAAACTTGAATATAAGCAACTGCCATAACGCAAGATTTATGTCATTCAGTGCATCGCCGAGTTATATAGCAAACTTGTCAATCAAGAGAACACTATTCCATGCAGAGTATGGCAAGATTAACATTGAGCAACTGAACAATGACGGACTAGTAATGATAGTGACAAACGACTTTGCAGTTTCGGGCGCGATAACAGGCTCCGGGCAAATCATAGACACAAGAGCAGGAAGACCGCTTGAGACCTTTATTCGCAAACAGCAAGACCCAGCGGACGAGGGCAAGATTTTAACAGTGCAGGCAGACGGCAAGGTAATTCCACAAGAGCCAGCAAGCGTACCACTTTTACCCGAAATTGCCACAGCAAAGTTTGGAGCACGGCCGTCAAGTTCGCCAATTGACACAAGAAGATATGGTCTAATACCGCTTGGTGATGAAGTAGGCATTCGTGATATAGTCATAGACCTTGATAAGCCAGCAACAGCAGACTGCTACCTTGTGCCAAACCACTATAACTACACACGAGCCAAGCAGGCAGAGACCACAAGCATTGTAGGAATTAACCAAGCAATGTTTAGAACAACAAGAATACGCTGGAAAGCGAAAGGTTGGGCGGAACGGAATATTGCAAAGAGCATACAAAAAGCCGACATAAGCAACGCGGGAATGATTGTTCCACAAACACCGCTGTTCACGGACGCGGACGGCAACGAGTTTTTCAAAGATGGTGTTGTAAGACTTGCGGTCGGGGTAAAGCGTATAACACTGCCGTCAGAGTATCTTTGCAAGCATCTCATATCACACACAAAACGCAACAGTGGCAGACACCCATCAGGGAGAACACTCGAAGTTGACTGGTCTACTCGCCGAACAGTAAACAACGTTGGGGCAGTAGGGGCATCGTATCAATGGACGGCAGACAGGACAGGGTATGTCTTCGCGGTTTTTACATCGTCAACAAGTGCTAGTTTTTCTGTCAGCATAGGCGGTTGGGTAGTGTATACAAGTTCTACTAACGCTACGGTAGGTCAAAACGGCTCGCCGCCTTTCCGTATAAAGAAAGGGCAGACGATAGTTGTATCGTCAACTAACATAACAGGCGGACAAATATACCATTGCGATGAAAGGATAGTGAACAATGTAGACATACCGACCCACTTTCGCAGTAATCGTGATTTGGAAAACTTCCGACTTGGCAGCAAGTTCTTTGTTCACAAGCAAGAAATCAAGTTCACAGTATCAAGATACAAGCCACCGCAAGGCACAGTAGGTCAGCCGGGTTATGTGTACGGCAAGTTTGAAAGGGGCAGATTAAGTCCGTTCACACTATTATCTCACGCATATGCAACACCGGGCAAAGGAGAAAAGATATGGACGTTCGACCTAACTAACCGATAGTAATCGCTGAAAAGCGTTTCTATACCAAGAGAAGTCGCCCAAACAGGTGTGTCTCTTTTTAGAGGCATACCATAAACAGTTGTTGCTCTTTTTAGAGTAGCGACATGAACCGCTACTTCTCTTTTACTAAAACAACAGGGCTGGGAAACTCGCCCTTTAAGATATTTATAAAAGGAGGAATTTTTAATGGCTAAATGTACACCAAAAAAGAAAAAGAAAGGTGGTTGTTAAATGAACATATTAACACTTCAAGAAGCATTAAGAACAATCAAGACTGATAATGATTATGACGGAGAGATTGAGGAAACACTACCGGAAATTGACCAGCAGATTTTTTTAGCAACTGGGATATGGTGGAACAAAAGACCGATAATAGAACCGTTAGCGAAGACTCTCGCAAAGATTAAACTAAGAC
>Ga0209737_10003736_pt1 | contig 10640 bp, 7 predicted proteins | sample TergutCu122P3_FD_187284 | JGI IMG/M metagenome (GOLD analysis project Ga0209737, IMG submission 187284) | Cubitermes ugandensis P3 segment gut microbial communities from Kakamega Forest, Kenya - Cu122 P3 (SPAdes) (version 2) | ecosystem: Host-associated > Arthropoda: Insects > Digestive system >...
CGACATGGGGCAGGCCTTGGAGCAACGTTTCGATGATCCTCGCTACCAGATACCCTCGATAATACTTGTATGGGGATGCAATCCCATCGTCAGCAATTCAGATGGCTTTTATGGTCACTGGGTTGTCGATTGCATGCGAAGGGGAAGCAAACTTGTTGTCATCGACCCTCGCATTACCTGGCTTGCTGCAAAAGCAGAGATCGCACTTCGGCTCCGTCCGGGTACCGATGCCGCTTTAGCCTTGGGTATCGTGCATGAGATGATCGAGAATGAGTGGTATGACAAGGAGTTTGTCGAAGAATGGTGCTATGGTTTTAATGAGCTTTGTGAAGCAGTAAAGGAATGGACTCCGGAAAAAGCAGAGTCTGTCACCTGGGTCCCAAAGGAAAAGATCACTGCAGCTGCAAAGCTGTTGGGTAACAGCAAGCCCATCGCGTTGCAGTGGGGAGTGGCTCTCGACCAGCAGACCCATGGTGTTGCCGCATCACAGGCCGTACAGGAGATCATTGCCCTCACTGGCAACATCGATATCCCCGGCAGCAACATATTCTTCATCAGCGGATTTGTGCAAAACGACATCCGCATGTCGATGCTTGCCAGGATGGATCCAGGCATTGCTAAAGACAAGTTGGGATGCGACGGGGAATACCCACTTCGCCTGCTCGGGTATGCTCCCTTTGCCTTACCTGAAAAGGTACTGTCAGCTATTGAAGTCGGAGACCCCTACCCGATAAAAATGGTCTGGATCCAGAGCTCCAATCCGATATCCAACTGTGCTGCAGACTCAAAGCGGTGGCATAAAGCACTGAGCAAGCTCGACTTCTGCGTTGTCTGCGACCTCTATATGACCCCCACCGCAGTAGCGTTTGCTGACATTGTTCTTCCGGTAGCGATGAGCCCGGAAAGAAACAGCATTCGCGCGTGGTGGACCCCGTTCAGAGCGATAACCAGGGTTGTTGAGCCGCTGGGTGAGTCAAGGTGCGACGAGACCATCATGTTGGATGTCGGTAGAAAAGTTGCTCCGGATAAATTCCCCTGGGCGGATACAACTGAGATGCGAGATTTCTTTATGGCCAATCTTTCATCCGTTGATTTTGAAGGCACCTTCGACGACATCAAGGAGGAGGTATGGTATTACTTCCCCTTTGAGTACGAAAAGTACAAGAAAGGGCTGCTTCGCAGAGACGGCAGCATAGGATTCAACACTCCGACCGGTAAGGTTGAGCTTATTTCAACCATATTTGATGATGTGGGATTAGATCCGGCGCCTTATTTCCATGAGCCCACCGAAAGCCCCGTGAACAGTCCGGAACTCTTTGAGAAATACCCCTTTGTTCTCACGACCGGACACAGGACCTACGAGTTCTTCCATTCTGAACATCGCAATCTTCCAACCATGCGTGAATTTCATCCTGATCCCATCAGTGAAATGAATCCCGAGGACGCAGCCGCGTTGGGTCTGAAAGATGGAGACTGGATATACATTGAGAATCAACGGGATAAAATCAAGCAGAAGCTGCGTATTCACCCAGGCATGATCAAGGGTGTTGTAAACGTGGAGCATGGTTGGTGGTTCCCGGAAAAAGAGCCAGCTTATCCAAGCCTGTTCGGTACCTTCGAATCTCAGGCTAACTGTTTGACAGTCATGGATGATGTTGGCCCGACCGGTTGGGGAGCCCCTTACAAGACCCTGCTCTGCAGGGTATCAAAAGTCGAAGACGATAAGTGATGAGGGGAGAATACGAGTATGTCGAAAAACGGATTACTGATCGATTATGATTTCTGCACTGGATGCCATAGTTGTGAGATGGCATGCAAGGCGGAGCACAAACTCAAACAGGGCGAGTGGGGGATCCAGGTTTTCCAGATCGGCCCGAGAGAGATCGCGCCGGATAAGTGGGAATACAGCTTTCTCCCATTTCCGACTGAGCGATGTGATCTTTGTGAAGAAAGAGTACATATCGGAAAGCTTCCGAGCTGTGTTCATCATTGTCAGGCTCTGGTCATGGAATATGGACCGATCGAAGAGCTGGCTAAAAAGATGAACAGGGAAAAGATGGTCCTGTTCACGCCGAGGTAAGACAGTACTGAGTTGTGTTAAGGAACGTGGTTTTGTACATCCCATTTGGGTTTAATTATTGAAAAGGAGATTATCATGGGCGAAGGTATGCCAAAGAAAGGTTTCTTCGGACAGTCAATTTTAACTCTGGTTGCCTGTCTGTTCGTCTTTATCGCACTATCCGGAAACGGTGCAGTTACACCTGCACTGAACGCAATGAGAACGGGCTTGTGGTCAACTCTTCCACCATCAACCGTATCTTATATCGCTACGCTTCCCAGCCTCTTTGCTATCGCTGGGTGCCTGATCTCAGGGGCACTGGCAGGAAAGGTTCTTTCGTGGAGGGTCATTACCGTTATTGCATTCACGATCTATCTCTGCTTTGGCCTCGCACCCGCTGTTTTCAATCTGACAGATTTCTACGTCGTTTTGGTAACCAGGGCAGGCTTTGGTCTGGGCATGGGTATGCTCTGGCCTTTGGGTAATGCCTTAATCCTGCGACTTTATGAAGACTCCAAGAGAGGTCATGTTCTGGGTTGGGGACAGACCGTCCAGTCTCTTGGTGGTGTCCTCATGCAGACCTTCGGAGGTTTCTTCGCAGCTATTTATCCGCAATACGCATACTATGCATATCTGATCGCAGCCCTGGGCCTCATCCTGGCTCTCATCGGAATCCCCAAGCTTCCGCTGGAAAAACCAGAGGCCAAAAAAGAAAAGGTAAAGATCCCGCTGGCATGCTGGGGATTCCTCTTCCTTTTGTTCATGGGAATAATGATGGTCAGCCCCATTCTGATCGGAACCTCAACGATCATGGCACAGCGCGGCTTTGGCGGCTCTGCGGGCGCAGGTATTGTTACGTCGATGTACACGATCGGTGGAGCATGTGCCGGACTGGTGTTCGGTTTCTCATTTAAGAAGCTGGGCAAATGGGTAATACCAATCGGGTATATGCTCATGGTCGTTGCCATGTTGATCGTTATCTATGCAAGCTCGGCAATCATGCTATCGGCTGGTCTGTTCTTTGCGGCATTCTGCTTCATTCAGATTCGCCCGTCAATCTACAACACGGTTGGTTATCTGGTAACGCCTGCTCAGGTGGCCGCTATGATCGGTGCCGCCACAGCAGTGTTCAACTTTGGTAACTTCATGGCTACCTATTACATCAAAGCCTCCAATACCCTGTTCTTTGGTGGTGTTGAGGCACCTGAGAATCCCATCTGGGTTTCGGCTGTTTTGTACGGTGTCATGGCTGTTGCGGTTTCTGTTGTCTTTCTTATTAACAAAAACAAGATGAAAGAACAGAAAAAAGAACAGTAGTCTGGAACAAAAATAAATGCGTACCCTGCCGGTCCTGCCGGCAGGGTACGCGATTTTCAACAAAGCAGAATCATTGAGTTGATAACAATTTGAAGGATTGTAGAGTTTCGCCATTCTAAAAAGGAGGCAAGATGGATGTCAAAGATGAGTCATTCTTGAAAACTTTGGGGCTTGGAGCTTTTGGCATGGGTGCTCTGACCGCGAATATTGACATAAAAGAAGGAAAGATCATTCGCACCAGGCCGATGCAGATAGATGAAAAATACCCCATTTCTTACCTGAAACCATGGTCGATCAAGGCAAGAGGCAGTTCATTTGATCCCTTGCTCAAGACAGATATCTCTCCTTTTTCCTACGCCTATAAAAAGCGAGCATACTCTCGTAACAGAATCCCTTATCCGCTGAAACGTGTTGACTGGGATCCTCAGAAAGAGCGCAATCCCCAAAACCGCGGGATCAGCAAGTACGAGCGAATAAGCTGGGATGAAGCCACCGATATCATCGCCTCCGAATTAAAACGTGTTCAATCTGAATACGGGCCAATGTCGGTGTTAGCACAGGGTGACGGACACGGAGAAACAAAGGTCGTTCACGCCAGTCATGGCTGTCAGATGGGCTTGTTGGCGCTGATGGGAGGTTTTACCCTTCAGGCTCGAAACCCCGACAGCTGGGAAGGATGGTATTGGGGCGCAAAGCATGTGTGGGGATGTGACCGACTGGGGCAGGGAGATATCGGCAACCTCTTGATGGATATAGCACAAAACGCCGACATACTTCTTCACTGGGGCTGCGACCTGGAGACAACCCCCTGGGGTTGGCAGGGGCAGATCGCCAGCAGGTATGCGTTCTGGCTAAGCGAGATAGGGGTAAAGCAGATACATATAAGCCCTGATCTGAATTACAACGCCGCCGTACATACCGATCGATGGATACCAGTCATTCCAAACACCGACGCCGCCCTGCAGTGTGCGATTCTCTATGTATGGCTCACCAGGGGATGGTATGACAGGGAGTACATCGAAAGCCATGCAATTGGCCTGGATTGGATCGAATACTACATACTTGGTCGTGAGGACGGCATCCCCAAAACACCTGAATGGGCTGAGCCGATCTGCGGCGTGCCTGCGCGTATCATCAAGGCACTCGCCAAGTTGTGGCACAACAACCGTGTGTCGATCGGGCATGTGAATGGTGGATCCTATATCCGGTCCACATATTCCCATGAGCCGGGGCGCCTGGAAGTCGTCCTCATGGGCATGCAGGGTCTCGGCAAACCGGGTCGCAATGTGATCAAGTTCATTGAGTGGGGGCTTTTTGGCATGCCGACACAGTGCCCAAATCCTCGTGCCGAAGTATATCCCATGCTGGTACAAGCCTATCGTGGCTTCAATACGGGAAATACCGCTGCCTACGATATCCGTTGGAGGCACATCCCAAAGACCTTGATCCCCGACGCTATCGTTGGCGACTACACCAGAGAAAACCCGCTCATCTGGTATGGGACTGGGATTGCCGGATGGCCGCGCGTCGATCAATTCGAACAGTATCAGTATCCCAATAAGCATACCGGTGAAAAGATCCACATGATCTGGTCTGACTGTCCTTGTTGGACCACGTGTTGGAATGGCGGAAATCGCTTCATAGAGGCGATCCGTCATCCGTCAATAGAGACCTATGTTGTGCAGCATCCCTGGTTCGAGAACGACACGATGTTTTCTGATCTGATACTGCCGATTTCGACAAAATATGAGCAACGAGACATTGTCTGTGATTCCAGCAACGGTTACTTCAACATTCTGATGATCGAACCACAGTGCATCGAACCCATAGGTGAGGCAAAAAGCGACTGGGAAGCAGTATGCGAAGTGGCAAAAAAGCTGGACTTGTTCGATGAGTATACTGCTGGTAAAACAGAGGAAGACTATATAGACCTCGGCTTTAACACCTCGGGAGCACAGAATTATCTTTCGCTTGAAGAATTCAAGCAAACAGGCTACTGGGTATCGCCCACCAGCACGGACTGGGAGGGTCTTCCTCGGGGATTCCAGCCTTTTGCAGAAGACCCCGAGAAGAATCCGCTGCTCACTCCGTCAGGCAAACTGGAGTTCTACTCAACGTCGCTCGAGCACTTCTTCCCAGGTGACGATGAGCGCCCACCCTATCCAAAATTCATACCCTACGGGCAACGGCACCAGGAGAGTCTGCTTCACGAGCGGTCTTTGACCTTCCCGTTCCTGCTTGTGTCCAATCATCCGCGTTGGCGCATACACGCAAATATGGACGACATATCATGGCTTCGAGAAATCCCCACCTGTAAGGTAACAGGTATAGATGGTTATAAGTACGAACCGATCTGGATCAATCCGGTGGATGCAGAAAAGCTTGGTCTGCAACAGGGTGATATTGCCAAGATCTTCAACGAACGGGGCGGTGTTCTGGGGGGCATCTATGTCACAGAGCGCATCATGCCCGGAGTGCTGTATCAGGACCACGGCGCACGTCTTGACCCGATAGTTCCCGGTGAACTCGATCGGGGCGGAGCGAACAATCTCATTGCACCTGGAAAGACCGCGTCAAAGAATACTTCTGCTGAAGTTACCAGCGGTTTTCTCGTAAACATCGAGAAGGTAGATATCTCTGAGCTTTCAAAAGTCTATCCTGAAGCATTCTCAAAGAGCTATCAGGCCGACGAAGGCATAGACATTACCAACTATCTGGCGTAAAAGGGAGTCACCATGAAGGTATTCGTTTTTGATAATGCGAAATGCAATGGCTGTTATGCCTGTCAACTTGCCTGCAAAGATGAGCACGTTGGTAATGATTGGTCACCAATAGCAGCGCCTCAACCCGACACCGGCCATTTCTGGTGCAAGATGAACGAGATCACCCATGGGCAGGTTCCAAAAGTCCGTATCGAATACTGGCCCAGCCTGTGTAACCATTGCGGCAATGCACCTTGCATCGATGCCGCGCCTGAAGCCGTTTACCGACGGTCAGATGGCCTGATCATCATCGACCCTGCCAGGGCCAGGAATAATAAAGCGCTGGTGGAGGCCTGTCCCTATAACGCGATCTACTGGAACGAGGCATTGCAGCTGCCACAGAAATGCACAGGCTGCGCCCACCTCGTTGATGAGGGGATGCTTCCGCATTGTGTTGATGCCTGCGCCATGAAAGCTCTGCGTTTTGGCGACGAGGAAGGATTTGTGGAGGAGATACAAAAAGCCGAGACACTGACGAGGCCTGAGCATAACTCGCGCTTTTACTACCTCAATAAACCCAGGTTATTCATCAGCGGAGATGTTTGGGATCCTGCTGAAAATGAAATAATCGAAGGAGCAAAAGTCGAGCTGAAAACCGCCGATGGCGCTGTTCTGCAGGCAGCCCTCACAGACGCATTTGGGGATTTCTGGTTTAAAAAGCTCGAGTCAGGTTCATACGTTGTAACTGTCGAGGCAACAGGTTTTATCACAATGAGCAAGAATGTCGTTTTAGATAAGAGTTTGAATATTGGAGATTTTGCCCTGACGAAACAACAGTGACACACAACGATCGACGTGTTTTAACGCCATCTATCTCATGACCTGTAACACTGGTTACTATAAGACAAGCGATGTGCTTCGCTTCGGCATTCCGCTGATCATTCTGCTCTGTCTGATCATTACCCCCCTGATCTACCTGGTGACCTGGAAGAGCGAGCACATCCTGGATAGGAAACGACTATGCTTACCATAAAAGAGAATTTTTTAGAGACGATCCGTGGAGGTTCGCCGGATCGTTTTGTCAAGCAGCATGAGGCGTATGCCAATCTTTTAGGCAATGACCCGCTCACCCGCGTGTATAACGTGAAGTGCATTCCCGGAGAAGAATATGTCGATGCCTGGGGCGTTACCATGCGCTGGGATGAAGGAACGCCGGGGAAGTTTCCTGTGCACAGCGACGACAAAAGAGTCCTGAGGGATATTACCACGTGGTGCGATGTTGTACGCGCTCCAAGTGTCGAATTTGCAGAAGAAGACTGGAAACACCTGGTAGACTACGTAACGACGATCGACCGAAACGAGCGACTGGTCATGCTCACCACGTTGACCGGAGTCTTTGAGCAGCTGCATTACCTTATGGGAATGCAGGACACGCTTACCAATTTCTATCTGGAACCAGATGAGATGAAAGCGCTCATCAACTACATAACCGAGCATAAGCTGAGTTATATGACCCAGGTATTTGAGCGAATCAAAGTTGACGCTTTTTTCCTGGGTGACGATTGGGGCACCGCGATCTCTACGTTTCTGGCACCAGAAATGATGCGCGAGTTCTTTTTAGAGCCGTATCAGCGCATCTATGGTTGTGCAAAAGAACATGGTGTAAAGGTCACTATCCATCACAGCGACTCCTATGCCGCCACTTTGGTGCCCCTGATGATAGAGATGGGCATAGATGTATACCAGGGTTGCATGTCAACCAATAATACTCCCGAGCTCATTCGGAAATATGGCGGCAGGATATCGTTTCAAGGTGATTTGGACAATGGAAAGCTTGACACCTGCCATTGGACACCTGAATTCATCCGTCTCGACGTTGAGCGCGCCTGTAGAAGCTGTGGAAAGCATTATTATATTCCCTGTCTTATTGCAGCCGGTCCCTTCAGTACCTACGAGGGCGTCTATGAATGCGTTAATCAGGAGATAGATCGTATGAGCAGGTTGATGTTCTAAGAGATGACAGAATCGCCACAACCCCGTATAAAAGTCAAATTATGGACAAGGGGCTTTGTCATCATAGCCATCACCAATATGATGGCATTCTTTGGGTTTAACATGACCACGGTGGGAATGCCACTCTACGTTTCCATGCTGGGTGGCAGCGACTTTATAGTTGGTCTGGTGACAACCCTTTCGACAGGAGCGGCTGTTATTATCCGGCCTTTCTCTGGATTTATTCTCGATCGTTTTGATCGCCGTAATGTCTTGGTGCTGGGTCTGATCATCATGGCTGTTACTACGCTGGCTTATGCGGTGTTCCCCCTGATGGGGATCATCATCGCTTTGCGTGTAATCCATGGGGTCGGATGGGGTTTTGGATCCTCGGCAACGACCACTCTTGCAGCCGATTCCATTCCAAGAAACCGCTTTGCTGAAGGTATGGGTTATGTTGGACTTGCTGCCTCTGTTGCCATAGCAATTGCCCCGGCACTTGCGGTTACGCTTCTCCAGCAAGTCGGGGCAAACGCCATGATTTTTGTTGCTGCCGCCAGCTCTGTAGTGGCCCTTGCACTGGCGTTCTTTTTCAGGATATCCAACACACAGGCTCAGCCCGCTCACAAGAACGAGTCACTGTCAGGAGGTATCAGGGGACTCAAGCTGTCAGACCTCTTTGATAGACGCGCTCTTCTTCCAGCAAGCATGACGATTCTCGTTACCTTTTCGATGACAGCGATCTCTACCTTTCTGGTTTTGCATGCCAATGCTCGGGGAGTGGAGGATGTCTCCCTTTATTTTATTGTCTATGCAGTTGTGCTGATGATAAGCAGGCCAATCGTCGGCAGGTTTATCGATAAGGTGGGCTTCTTTATCCCAGGGATCATTGCAATGTTCGGCTTTTCGATCAGCCTGCTTTTAATCTCAGTCTCATCGAGCCTGCCTATGTTCTGTGTTGCAGGTGGTCTTGCAGGTCTTGGCCTGGGAACTTCCATGAGTAACTTTCAGGCTATGTCTGTAGCAGCAGCGCCTTCCCAGAGAAGAGGCGTCGCGATGTCGACCTACCTGTTTGGACTGGATACCGGTGTAGCGGTTGGCGCCATGTTCTCTGGTTTTATCTCAGGGATCTTTGGGTATGCGACCATGTATATCGCCATGACAGTATTTCCTCTAATCGGATGTATCATTTTCATAGTTCTCGGGAAAAAGAAGATCGACAGCTATTCTGAGACCGAGCTATAGGGTCTGCCTGGCTGCTGGCCGTAGGGTTTGACTACCTGCTGGCTGTAGGGTCTGCCTGGCTGCCGGCCGTAGGTTGAGTCCGATCTGTAGGGTTTGACTACCTGCTGGCCCCGATCGGTACAGCCAGGACGTTCTTCTTTCCCTTCTTTTTCTCATTCTCAAAATGAAGTGAAAACGAAACTGGATCATTGCTGAGTTTTATCAGGTTGTAGTTGATCAGTTTCTGCCAGACGCCGGTAGACGAACCGCAGGCCAGTACGGTGAGGTTTCCGATTTTCGAATGAAACGGCATATGCTTGTGCCCATGAAGCAGGATCCTCACGTTACGCTCGAGCAGCCAGTTGAAGAACCGCGCGGTGTCCTCCAGTATCATCGTGCTCTCGGTCAGTGCGATACCAGCCAGCGAAAAGCCGGGAAAGACGTTCTCGTAGAAGTCGCGGATGTCCTCGTCGAGGTCGGGAAACGGCAGGAGATGGTGGTGCATCACGGCGATGAGCAGGTACTTGTCCAAGTCGCCTTTTTCGCGGAGCTGCCGGTCCATGTTGTCGAGCTGGGCCTGCCCAATCCTTCCCTGCGCGAGGGTCCCGCCGGTGTTTGAGTTAAACAGCAGCAGCAGGGTTTTTTTGTTGTCAAAACCCGCTGTCGCGCTCTCCAACTCAACAACCCTTCCGCTCTCCAGCGCAGACAGATAGGGAAAACTCTCAGCAAGTTTTTCGAATGGCTGCTTTTTTCGTAGCGGCGCCAGCCTGCTCCTGAGCGGCGCCAACCCATAGTTAAAGACGTCGTGATTGCCAAGAACGCGGATCGGCTCTTTTCCCGAGATCTCGGATAAAAAGTTGTAGAAGTTCTGAAAGCTTTTCTCATGTCGTTTTTTGGGAGTGTTTATCACATCGCCGGTTATGACAAAGCTGAAGCTCTCTTTTTCCCTGTCGAAGCTTCCAATCTGCTCCGTGATAAGCGTCTGGAGCCGCTTGTAATGCACCTTGCCGAAGAACATCCCAAAATGGAGGTCGCTGATATGGAAGAGATAGTGGCAACGCGCGCCATCTTTTTCGGGGGTGCTCTCAGTAGTGAATTCTGTGGTACCTTCGGTGGTGTCTTTGCCGGTAACCCCTGCAGCACCCTCAACAACGCCCTTTGTAATGCCCTCCGCAGTGCCCTTGGGCGCATCTTCAGCAGTGCCCTCCGCAGCGCCTTCAGGCGCACCTTCAGCAGTGCCCTCCGCAGTGCCTTCAGGCAGGTACTCAACGTCGCCGCCAGCAGCAAGCTTCAATGTGGGCAGGGGATCCTCCGCCGTCCGTACAGCCTGAAACAGCGCATCCAGG